>OOBN01000598.1_pt1 | contig 33125 bp, 30 predicted proteins | sample 1671091 | NCBI WGS metagenome assembly OOBN01 (sample SAMN06348121, study PRJEB24527) | human gut metagenome | biome: human gut; feature: ankylosing spondylitis patient; material: feces | host: Homo sapiens | place: China | collected 2015-10 | reverse complement strand
GGCGACCACCGAGATCTACACTCTTTCCCTACACGACGCTCTTCCGATCTTCCCGGCGGAAAGAAATTCTGCACGAATTTCACGCTGCTTGGCATAGGCCTGCTCTAGCAGATAGTTGGTTGCATTCTCCATTTCCACCTGCTGCGGAAAATCCTGATTGATAACCAGCATCTTCTTGATAAGACCAGCTGCAATAACTTCTTCCTCAGGAATCTCGATCACTTCAGCTTTGGCAATGCCCTTAGGCGTAGCAGAACAGCGAATAATCTTCTCCGTGCGGAAATACTGGATAATTTCATCTGCTTTGATTGTGTTGTTCTGATGGCTCTCATCCACAATGATGATAAAGCGCAGGCCGTCGTTCAGTGCGTGCTCGATATGTTCCAGAAAGTTTGTCCGTTCGCTGTCTTTGAGAGCATTGTTGCCTTTCTTCGTGAGTTTCTCCCAGTTAATAAAGCAACTGTCATTTTCTTCAAATCCCGCCGTCATCACATCGGAAAGCAGCTTTGTCTGCGAAGCGTGGATATACTTATCCATTTTTGCCTTGCTCTGTTCCTCAAGATTACCTTTACCGGGCGTAAGCCATACAAAGACGGTTTTTGGGAAAGACTGTATGTATTGGTGCATAAAGTAGGTCAGAATAATGGTCTTTCCGCTGCCTGTAGGACTCTTGAGAATAATATCACGTGCAGGAGTTTCCATCGCTTCAAACAACTTTTTTACCGCATTTAACTGAAATTCTTTTAATTCCATTATCGTTTGCCTCCTTTTTTGTTGGAGGATTGCCTAATGCCCTTTGCTATTTCGGCTTTTGCTTCAGGCATTTTCATTATTTCACCCACCAAGCCTGTCATTAAATTTTGACTAAGGTTATTTTCGCTTTCTTTAGCAATTAATTCTAACTTGTGTTTGTGCTCAAGTTCCATTTTTTCAAGTTCTTGTTGGTGCTGCTTTCCGAGTGAATCAATATCAATCTTGTGCTGCTCCATAAGCTTTTCTAAATCGTGCTTGTTTTGTTCTTTAATTATACTGATTTGCGAAGCAGCATTTTTGCGAGCGACAATATATGTCACAATTCCTGTTATAATGGCTGGAATACAAGCTATCGCAAGTGTTTTTAAGAATTCTACCATTTTAGCCCTCCTGCAGATCTCGATAGTAGTAATCCGGAATAATACTGACATCAATTTTGTTCTGGAAAAGTGCCGCTTCCTGTTCTTCGTCGGGTAAGAGATCGTGTCCCATATAGAGCCGGCGGCATTTCGCAAAGCGGTCTTTGTCGGCAATAAATGCGGCTAATTCATCCTCGGTCAGCACGATGGCAATTTCCTCGTTGCCCGTAAAATTGATGCCGTTTTCCAGCTCTACCAGTTCCCGGATGTGCCGCAGCAGCTCATCGGCGTACTCGTAGTACATACGGTCCGAAATAGGTACATAGTCAACTTTATAATATTTCAGACTGGCAGCATAGTCTTCTTTATCAATGACACGGTGGATACGTTCGTAGGTCACATCCCGACAAATGCCGTTTTCGTTGTTGGTGCAGAGGATAAAACGACGGGCGCTGCCCTCGTGCTCGGCGTTGTATTTGAGGACGGCATTGCCTGTAGTTCCGCTTCCTGCAAAAAAGTCAAGAATCAAACTGTCATCGTTTGAGGCGATCTGCAAGATTCGCTCGATGAGTCGAGTCGGCTTTGGTGTGCTAAAGGGCGCTTTGCTGTCAAAAACCGCCATAATCTCTTTTTTTGCTTCATCCGTGTGGCCAACCTCAGTATAAAGCCAAAGGTTTGTTGGCAGTTTTCCGCCAACATTGCTCAAGTATGTTTTTCTGGCAATTCCGCCCTTTCCACCTTTTGTGAAAAAGAATCTCGGCCACTGGCCACGCTTGTACACAGCCTCTGCTTTTTCTTTAGACACTTCTAAAGAATCCGACAACACAATAGCTTGAACACCTTGCCGCACTTCATTCTCTTTTACACCGCAAACAGCAGCTCTCTTGTGAGCATCATCTAATTCGCGAAGTTCATAAGCGCACCAGCCACGCATAATTTCAAGCATTTGATCCTGCCCAAATGTCCAACATCGTCCATTTGCTGGATATAACATCTCTCCTGTGAATGGATGTTGGATAGCATAGACCATTCCTTGGTGTGTTGATGCTCCCGGTGCATAGGCGTTATCAGTTCTCCACATAGCAAAATCGTTGTCCGGGTTTTTGTATTTTGCGTCCATTTCAGCGGTTCGCGGGAGTTTTTTAGGGCTCCACTCCTCTGAACGGCTGTAAACCAAAAGATGCTCCACTTCGGTCACAATGCCCTTGGAATCGTTTCTTGCTGAGTAATTGCGTTGCCACGATATGTTCGACACAAAGCAATTCTCGCCAAAAATCTCATCACACAGTAACCGTAGACCGGCTTCCTCCCGGTCGTCGATGGAGATAAAGATCACACCATTCCCACTCAAAAGTCGTCTGGCAATTTTGAGTCGTTTTTCCATAAATGACAGCCATTTTGAATGCGTAAAGCAGTCGTTCTTATCTACAAAAGCATCGTCATAGATGAAGTCCTTATTGCCCGTATTATACGGAGGATCAATATAGATGAGGTAAATCTTACCACGATGCGTCTTTTCCAACAGTTTCAGTGCGGCAAGGTTATCCCCTTCAAGCAGGAAATTCATCTGCCCACCGTGGTCAATAAACAGATCTGCCTCTTCGGCCAGTACTGGCGTATGGGTATCCAACACCTCATCGATTTCCTCCCGATGCTTCTCGAATATGAGACCGTACTTTTTCCCGTTCACATCTTTTTCGAGTTCGGACAGGTAGGAAAGCAGATTGCCCGTGTTTTCGTCCTGCGGTGCTGCGGCGATAAAGGCACGAATCTGCTTGATTTTGTCCAGCAGGTCGTCCCGCTTCTTTTTCGAAATATTGGTGCTCATCTTGCATCCTCCAATATGGTTAAATTCATAGTTTCTGCCCCAAAGTGCCAATTTGGCACTTTGGAACCACCGTGTTGGCACTTTGGGATTTCACCAAAGTATCAATTTGATACTTTGGAAGCTGAAAGCTGATACTTTGAAATTCGTCAGCCTCATCCGACTGCCACTTCGACCTTTTTACCACTGAAGGCCACGCCGTATTTATAAATCGTCCTGACCCCGGCTGTCGTCAGCTCGGTTTCGTATTTTTTATCGTTGATCTGCTGCAAGGCCGTCTCGGACAGCTTTTTCAGCTTTTCGTCGCTGCAATTTTTCTCCGCTTTCAGTTCGATCAGGATGCCCGGAAGACCTTTTTTCGTGGGCTTCAGCTGAATGTCATAGCGCCCGTCGCCGGATTCCCGGTTGGAGGTCACGAAAGCGCCGCCCAGCAGGGCGCACAAGCCCAGCATAAAGCCGTGGTAGAAGTTCTCCCCGGCAGTATCGAATGAGCTGACCGACTGGGTCAGCAGCGTTTGGATCTGCGCTTTCAGCCGTGCGTTATCGCCGGAGAAGATGGCCTCCTGAACGGAAATCGCCGTGGACGGCGGGATCAGGTTCTCCAGCCGCTGCAAAATCTCCTTGTTATACACCAGAGAAATCTCCCGGTTGGGCAGGGAGACCTCGCACATAAAATCGCCGCTGAAGGAGGGCGTGGTTTTCAGTGCCTTCAGATAGCCGGTCACCAGCAGGAAGCTGTAAATGGTGGAGGGATTGCTCTTGATCTGCGGATAGATCACGCCGGTGTCAATGAAGGTGGTAAAGGTCTCGCCGTTGACCAGGGAGGTCAGACGGTTATAAATCTCCTCGTCCGCCTGGGCAAGCACTTCCCCGATAATATCGTTGCTGCCGGTGGAGACCCAGAAGGGCCTCGGCTCGCACTCGTTGCTGAAGTAGTTGACCACCGACCACGGGTTGAAAATTTCCGTCTTGCCGAAGCGGTAGCCGTCGTACCATTGGCAAATTTCGTCGTACTTATCGGCAGCGCCGTAATATTCTGCCATCTCCATCACCTCGTCGGCGGTGAAGCCGAAGTAGGCGCTGTATTTGTTGTCCAGCACGGAGTTGATGGACAGGTTATTCATCCCGCTGAAGATACTCTCCTTGGCCACCCGCAGAATGCCGGTAAGAAAGCCGAAGGACAGGTGCTGATTATCCTTGAACCCGCCGGAAAACAGGTTCCGCATAAACCGGATGACCTTGTCGTAATAGTCTTTCTGGTAGCCCTGCTGGATGGGGGTGTCGTACTCGTCGATGATGATAATAGGCGCAACGGCATAGTGCTTGTGCAGCATAGCGGACAGGTCCAGCAGTGCAGAAGCCAGCTCTACCTCGCTGACCTTGCCGTCTGCCAGCTTTTCATAGGTCTTTTTGCTGTACTCGTCGCACTTTTCACTGGCCAGCAACTCCTTGTGCCGCCGGGTCTCCTTTGCGAAAATATCCCGGATAGCCGCAAAGGTCTCCTCCCAAGTGTCGAACTTCACATCCTTGAAGGTCAGGAAAATCACAGGGTACTTGCCCTGATAATCCCGGTATTTCTGGCCGCAGGCCCAGATCTTCTTATCCCGGAAGTAGACGGAGGTATCCTTGTCGCTCTTTTCAAAGTAAGTGCGCAGCATATCCATATTCAGCGTCTTGCCGAAGCGCCGGGGGCGGGTGAACAGCGTCACCATCGGACGCTCGTCGATGAAATCCTTGATCATCATCGTCTTGTCGATATAATAGTATTCCGACGATGCAAGGCAGTAGTTGGACACGCCGATGGGCAGGGGCAGCTTCGGCGCGCGCTCCGTCTTGCGGAAAGCGCCCGTCTTGAGCCGCTGATCCGCCGGCTTCTGCGTATCAGCGGGGATCAGCCAACGATTGCCCTGCTTTTTCGCACCGGCAATTCTCCCATTCTTGCAGAGCGTCGCAACTCTCCGCTCCGTTATATTCCAGCGCATTGCTGCCTCTCTTACCGAGATCATTTCAGCCATAGGGGATACCTCCACGCATAAAATCACAAGTACATTATACCCAAATAAAAGAACAATGTCAACAAAGTTCGGAACAATGTCGTTTCAAAACAGTATTGTTCTTTTCTGCACACAAAACAAGCGGAGGTCATCGACCCCCGCTTGCTCGTTACCCATATACAATTTCCTGCATCACGATCTCGTTCGCTCGGTTTCGGATGCCGTTCATCTTCCGCACCCACGACTGCGGTTCGCTGGCCTTCAACCTCTCCGTCACACCCTCGGCATCTGCGTATTGTTCTACCAGCCGAAGAAAGAGTTCCTGCGCCTGCTCCTCAATGTCTGCGAGGTGCCCGTCCAGCACCCCAGCGGTCAGCAGGTTATAATACAATACCCGATGATGCTTCTTCAGATAAACTCGCCGCCGCTGGCCGTAAATGCCGATAGGCCGTTCTTCTTCGGGCGGTAAGCAAACATCGGGTAGGCAATAGTCGCCCTGCCTTGTGTAAGTGCCGCCCAGCTGCTCAAATAGCGATTTCATATGTGATCCTCCCACTCAAAATTTCCCCGGCAGGTCTGCAATGCAAAATGCACCCGCCTTTCGGTTACAGTCTACCAAAACCGAAAGACAGGTGCGAGTGTGCGAATTTCAGAATCGCACATTATTTCTTCATCTTCCTGCTGAACTCGTTCAGCGTCTGAATATGCCAGAGGCTTTTGCGGGTGATGGAGCGGAAGGTCAGGGAGCAGAAGAAATCCACAAGAAAGATTTTCGGGATACAGAACTTTATCCCCTTCTGGAAGGCTTTCAGTGACCCACGGCTGCACCAGTTGTGGACGGTGGTCAGGGTGTAGCCGGTCAGGGTCACCACATCCTTTACCGTGACCACATCCGGGTATTTGCGCAGCAGCTTTTCATAGTAGCCGTGCATCTGCCGCAGCGTGTCCTCCGGCAGCTCCTTGGAGAGCCTCGCCACATAGTGGGTGCCGTACCATCCCTTCGGCGCAGAATAAAGTTCTGGAAAAATTGCCCGCTCCTCCAAGTATGCTTTCACATCCTCTTTTCGGATTTTATAGCACCGAGTTTTCTTGCCTGTCCACTCGCAGGGCACCTTGCCGCTTTTGAGCAGGTGCAAAGCCGTGGACTTGCTGATGTGGCAGATTCGGAAAAATTGCTCCTTGTTCATTACTTCGGGAACGCTGTCCCAGTTGACGGGAAATACATCCATTTGTAACACCTCAAAAATAGATTTTCGTCGGTTGGAAGCTCTATTCTGCGGTATATGGCCGTCTCCCGGTTTTTCTCTCCTATCTTCCCGCATTTCTCTCCAAAATCGGGAAAAATGCCGATTTGAACCCACTTTTAAAAAAGCCCGTCCCGCAAGACTTTCCGAGCGAAAAAGCCTGATTTCAAGCGGCTTTCGGCGGGTACGGGGCTTACAGAAACGACCCCCAAACGGACACCTCCGTCACAGTTGCATAAAAGACTCGAAATCAGTTTGCGAGCAATCGCACATGGGTTCGAATCCCATCCTCTCCGCCAAAAAAGTCCAGTAAACTCAAGGGTTTGCTGGACTTTCCTTTTTTGTCCGACTCCTTGAATTTTCCGATTTTCGCGTTAGAACGGCGTTAGAATTGGCCGTTTTTGCGTTAGAACAGCGTGTTTTTTAGTCAAAAGCCCGGGTTCAAATCCGGTTCTGTTATTTTCCCCTGCTCGGTTACATTTTCCCAGCGGCTCCCGAAATCATCTGACCTCGGAAGAAGCATTCCCTGCTCCATGGCCTGCGCCGAGGATATTTTGGATCTGTAGTCGAGATGGGCATAAATATTGGCAGTCGTGCTGAAATCCGAGTGGCCGAGCCATTCCTGGATTTGCTTCAGCGGCACGCCGTTAGCCAGCAGCAAGCTGGCGCAGCTATGGCGAAGATCATGAAACCGCATCTTCGGCATCCCGTGTTTTGCTATGTACTTAGGAAAGTACTCCGTCAAATAGTTCGGGCGCATGCGCTCTCCCAGCTCGTTCACAAAGACATAACCGTCGTAATCGTAGTTATAGCAATTGCCGCAAACCTTCTTGTTTAGCTCCTGGGCCTCTTTTACCTTTTGAAAGTAGTCGCGGAAGCTCCCCACCAGGGGAAGCGTTCTCAGGCTTGATTTGGTCTTAGCTGAATCCTGCTCGATAATTTTCATGGTGCCGTCAATCGTTGCCTCAGTGACTGTTCGTTTGATGGTCAGCGTTCCGCGATTGAAATCGATCGCATCCCACTTTAACCCGAGCACCTCACCACGGCGCAGTCCATAAAAAGCAGCAACCAAAACCGGAAGCTCCAGCCGCGTTCCCTTGACAATCTCAAACAGCTTCTGCATTTGCTCCGCATCAAGGAAGGTCGGCTGAAACGAGTTCTTCCTCGGCCTATCCACCTTCATGGCAACATTCTGCGGTACCATGTCGGTTTTCATCGCATACTTCAAAGCCTGGTAAATCACCGCATGATAGTGGATAACGGAATTCGGGGTGACGGTTTTCAGCTTCTCCGTATAAAACTGTTGGATGTGCCGAGCCTCCAGCTCTTTTAAGGTTAGCTCTTTTTTGCGGAAATACGGGCCAATCGTGCTTTTGACCATCCCTTGATACGAGCCGAATGTTGCGGGCTTGATTCTCGCTCTGACAACCTCAAGCCATTGATCCAAATAGTCTGCAAAGAGCATATTGGAGTTTAATTCTCCAGCAGCCGGAGGAATCTCAAATTCGCTGCGAATACGAATAAGTTCCTGTTCTGCCCGGCGCTTATTGCCTTTTTGGGGCAATCCTGTCGATACCCATTTTTGATGGCGTTTTCCTGCTGCGTCCTGATAGCTGAGAACGGCATAATAGTAGCCGTTCTTCAGCGCAAGAGTTCCTGATACCATTTTTATTACCTCCGGAATCATTGAATTGTAACAGGCATCTCCCACCGACATCTATATTTTATTCGGTCGGTGGGAGATACTCAAATATGCGATTATCAAAACGGAGTTCAAATCGCACTTTTTCCCTGATCCATGACATACTCAATGACATTGACCTTAGGTATCCGGAAAGCATTTCCGATTTTCAGGCCTCTGATATACCCGTCATTGATCAAGTCATAGGCAAGATGGCGGCTGATACCAAGCATCGATTGGAGCTGAGTGATGTTCACGATGTCCGGATACTCCGGAAACATCATCAAGTACAGTTCTCTCAGCTCAGACTTTTTCATTGCCATTCGTCTGCCACCTCATCTTTCTTTTCCGCTTTGGAGTAGATGATGAAATCGTACCCGTTGCGATAATTACAGAAATCACAGCGCTCTTTTGCTTGTCCGTGATTCTCCCGCACGATCTTATAGATTCCTGTGTCGAGGAACTGACCAAGGCAAACCGGGCAAAGGCACAAATACATCGGTCTATTCAAAACGGAGTTCTTCTCGCTCAAATGGTTCATATTCTGCTGCTCCTTTGTTTTCGAAATAATCCCTTCACTTGGTAGGCAACGAAAACAGGCAAAAATTAACCCCCATACAGAAGTTTTTTGAGTTTTGCGATCTTTTTGCAGATCGCAGCGGGGGCAATGCCGCGAATTTCTGCAACCTCCCGCTGTGAATAGCCTTCAAATGCGATCAGCGTCAGCAGGTCTATATCTCTTTCGGGCAGAGAAATAATCTTCCGATATAATTCGTCATTCTCCATTTCATCAACCCACGCAAAGCGGGGGTCACTTTGGAAAGAATACTTGTCGCACACAGAAAGCGCGCTGGAGAACTTTTTTAATAGGGCAGACATAGATTCACCCTGTTCGATTCCGTCGTCACAGGAGCTTTCTGAGAGGGGCTGTGTGCGCTGGAACTCCGTCCTGTTTTTCCTGAACACATTCAGGTCGAACGCATAGATATCCTGAATATCCTCTTCGCTCATGCCGGCAGCTTTATATTCGCGGTAGAGCTTCTTCCACTCCTCGGTGAACTTTCTCTTTTCGAGTCCATAATTAAATCCCATTTGTCGTAATCTCCTTTGAATTTTTGAATTTGGGTGAAAGTCAAAAATTCGGAGATCACGGGTATTCAGCGATATAGCAGAGCCACTGGTCGCACATAAAAAGTCCTTTCCGCCTGCTGCGGTCCAAAGGACACAACTACGCTGGCGAAAAGGACTCCCGATGCTGCCTGCCTGAAAAAGGGCGCAGAAATCTAAGGGTACCCATACTGCTTTTTCAAAAGAGTTTGAAATCAGCGTATTTGTATCCTTGGCCCTTGTACTTCAGGCTGCGAATATGTATTTGTGATGTCGGTGAAAAACAAAAAAAGCCACCGACAAGGCAGATCTATAGATAGAACTATAGTGTCTTACCTTGCCGGTGGCCTCTCACGTATGTCTGGAATAACTACCGGTTCATGTTCGGGCGGTTGCCCACGATCAAGTGACCTGGAAGCGGATTTAGTGCGGCCCTGTTTCAGCCCGACCGTTCCGTCGTGATGTCGTTGATTCAGTTGTTATAGGAACTCGCTTCGATGTTCTTCAGGCAGATCAATGGGGGGATTATCATCCCGCCAGATTAGGGCTCATGCCATGCTCGTGCAGCCATGCCTTTGCCTTGCTTACAATGGCTTCCGGCGCATCCTTGATGCCGCAGATGGCCTTGTACACGGATGCCCAGAAAACATTATCGGGGGTCTGGGTGATCTCCGTTTCTCCGTATTTGATCATGTAGGCCTCGATCTTCTTTCGGTCAAGGCTGAACAGCGCCTCGTTGCGCTCTTTTACGAAAGCCTCTAACATCGTCATATCAATGCTCCCCCAATTCCAAGTCACTATGCTCCATTCCAATCGGTGCATATATATCAATCACATCGTGCCTTCTGCCCACTACCGTGCGGACCATTTCGGCACTGCATTTCGTGCAAATAACTCTGATTTGATTTTTCTTGTTTTTTAGCCCCGCTACCTGCGTCTTACAGTTTGGGCAATACCAAGAGTAAATCGTCCAGTCCTCCAGCATCGCCATTCTCCTTTTTATCTTTTCTTGTTCAACGGAACGAGGAGATTGCAATCCGCCATCTGATATACCGGAACACGCCTGCTTTTAGCGTACTCCAATATCTGAACGGCGTTATGGCAGTGTTCACATTCCATCCATCCGTCGGTCTCATCTAAATCGAGACTCCTGTTGACTGTGCCACAAATGGGGCATTTCACATCTTTTGCATTCAAAACAACACATCTCCCATCGAATCAAGATTATTGTTTAGAGTGATTTTATTACGTGCCGAGCAACGCCTTGTACCTGAAAGCTCCGCACCTTTATTGTTTTGCCCGGGTATCGAGCCTCGTTTTCATATTCGAGGATGTAATACCCGCTGTCCTTGTCGTAGCCGGCGTATCGCTTCAGCGTATTCTGGTTGTCCTCGTCCAGCGCAACGACTATATCCCCCTCGAGAGCAGGGCAATTGCGCTCGATAACAAGCAGATCGTCCTCGTCAATTCCGGCATCCACCATGGAATCGCCTTTGGCGCGGAGAATGTAGAAATCTCCCTTGCCAAACATAGAGACCGGGAGGCTGACATACTCCTCAATCGACTCTTCCTCATCCTCCGGATTGCCGCAGCGAATAGAACCTACTAACGGGGCGGATACATAGGCCGTTTTCATTTTGGCGCTCTGGGGAGCAGACAAGATACCTCTGCCGTAATCGATCAGGTTGCGGTCACTCAGCTCCTGAAGGTAGCGATGTGTAGTGGATCTGGCAACACCGACACCTTCAGCAACATCGTTGATCGTAGGAGAGCTGTGATGCTCCTGATAATACTTGTTGACGAACTTCAATATCCTGTCCAGAGTTTCTTGATTCTTTGTTCTCATATCAGCACCTCTGTTTCTATATAGGATTTCAAATCCCATAATGCTATTATACTCACCAGCGGCAAAAAATCAATGGGTTTGGAGCACTAAATCAGCCGCCAGCGGCCATTGTCGGTTTTGAGCGACATTAAAGCCCAATCGGAAACTCTCCGATTGGGCTTTGTCACATTATGATTTTCTGAAGTTCTTTAATTTGAATGATTTTGTGTATTTTTGCTTCACCAGTAGTTGCCTATTTTAGACTTTTCTTGGGTGTCCTCACAATATTCATTTCTCTTTTATGCCTCTATCATCTGATCCAGCAGCTGCCCCTCCAATGTAATAACATGCTCATTTGATACGTAATGATAAATTGACGCAATGATTATTTGATTATCTGGAAAATCGCGCTGAAGAATCTGCATCATCTTGCTGATATTGGAATCGTCTACTTCTTTTCCTTTTGGCGAATCTAAAAGAATAGGGAGCTTAATCCCCAGCACTTTTTCAATTTCAATGATGTAGGCGAGTCGGAAAGAGAATACCGTTTTATGAAGCACCGCTCCGGACAATTCCTTCAAATTGCTTGTAAAAAGATACTTCCATGTCATTTGTTCCGCTTCAGAATCTCCGAGCTCTCCCATGTATTTCTGAACAGTTTTAATCATGGACTTTGTTACATCATTGCTGTCATTAGTAATCTGAGAAATCTGTTCATTCAGTGCAGATCGCTCTTTTTCCAGATCGCCAATTACTCGCTTAACGTCAGCTGGATTGATATCGATATCGGTCATTTTGCGATCAAAAACATCTGCCAGTGTTTCTGTCGGGAAAAGTGCTAGTTGCTGTTCCTCTTCTTTAATTTCAAGCTCAAGAGGTTCGATTTCCCTTAGTATTCGCTCAAGTCTCGATATGAGCATTTTCTTTTTAGCTTGGAGAAAATCAATGCTATCCGCTGCTCCAACGATTATATCACGAGTAACGCATAACTCCCTGCCATCATCTAATCGGATAACCAGTTTCATATCATCAATTAGTTCGATGGTCTTTCTATTGTTCTTAATATTGTCATCGAGCCGTTTGATTTCTTTCTTTAGGGAATCCCGCTCTACCTTAAGCTGATCAAGTTTCAAAAGCCGTTCGTGGTTAAAACTCTCTACCGGTACCGAACTTCTGGCAGATGCAATTGACTCTCTGTATTCAGCAATATTCAAAATCTGCTTATACTTTTTGAGATTCTCCTCGATTTTCTTTTTGCGAAGCAAAATGTCACTGCATTGACGTCCAGATAATCCCCTGATTAGTTCATCGATATTAAAGTGTATACCCGCAATAGCTTTTCCTCTGTTCAGGAGCGTCCATCCTTTTTCTTGGTCCGCATATATTGCGCCAAGCAGATTGTTAATAATATCCTCATTGTTAGTACCAAAGATTTTTTCGTGTAGCTCATTAATCTGAACTGGAAGGGCATATGTATACTGCATATTGGCTTCCGTAAGCTCAATGGAATCTGCTCTGCTTCTGCATAAAGTAATCTGAGTGCTGTCATCTTTTTCTATGACAACCTTAATGTAGCATGACTCGATAGAAAATTTTTTTGTTCCAGGAACAGCGTAGCCAAGTCCGTATAATATGCACCGCATAAGAGTTGTTTTGCCAGTGCTGTTCTTTTCACTGAAAATGAGGTTAAATCCAGACTCGAAAACACGCTCTGTGCAAAATAGTCCTTGAGAAATGTATATAGATTTAATCTTCATAAGGACACCTCTCTACTAACACTGCTAATTAAGTATCTTTGCTGAATTACTTTCGCAAGAATTACCTTTGCGACGGCTTGTTGTACTTCTTCATTCAATGATTCTAATGAAAAAACGGGAATATAATCTTTCCATTTTTCTTCGATGAATGTTCGAGTGCGCTCCTTCATTGATAATGTATAGTTTGACGAATTATAATCAAACAAGATTTTTGTTATAAGATCATATCTCTCAGTAATAGTATCTATCAAGTGCGTGTACTGTGATGTGACTTCGTTGATGAAGCCCTGATCATAATCGTCAATGTACTCCGCTGGCATCTGCTTACCTAAGGTCAACACAATAACCGGCCATACGATTTCTTTCTTGCTCAGCTTTATTGTTGTGTCCGTCTGAGAGCCATTGTGCAAAATATCATTCTGCCATACTTGCATAAGTTCCTTTGCACTTAACACCTGTCCTAAATTGAGCTGATTGATAAAATCTCTAATTTTTTCCTCAATTACTTTGTACCGGGTCTGTAGGTTGCTTGACTCAAACATAAAATAGTATATTTGAAACTTATTTTTGTCGAAGTCCACAGCAAGTTTTTCAACAATGTCATCAATGACCTTTTGGGCTTCATCCGAAAGGTCGTTATAACCGACTTCTGTTGGAGGGCCGTAGAATAACTGCTTTGATGTATCTTCCTTCAGCGGATTGGTAGAGTTCGTAATAAGGACCAATTGCTCCACTGCCTTGCCATCAGAAGAAGAAAGTGTCCTTATTGCATCTGAAAGCTTGCTTCTTGCGTTAGAAAAATCGCTACTTCCCTTTACTGTCGCTTTTGCTTGTGCCATGATATGCTTGCCATCATTCATGGTAAGTTCAATGTCTTCAGAAGCACCTTCCATGCGAACCGTTTTCACATTTTTTATATTATCTAATAACAGAACAATCGTAGCATTGACTTGAAAATCAAAGCCAAACATTTCGGGGCTTGCATTTGAACTCTTGGCCATGTTGGTTCTCTCCTAAGTTTTGGGATGTGGGTCCATCCATAATGTCATTCGGTGCATTTGGAAGCTTTCTCAATCATCATCTTATACTGTTGCTTAACATTTTCGGGCGATTTTATTCTAACCATACCACCAAATCCGAATATCCAGCTAAAGAAAACATGATTTACTGCGACATTCACCTCAAGCTTGAAAGAGGTCATGTCGTATGCGTAGGTTTTTGCATTAGTTCCAAACTTGTCGATAATTGCATCCATAACGCCGTTGTCGCAAATAAGCTCCACATCGCAGCGCTCACTATTATACATGCGGAGCATCCCATTTGTATAGTCGGCAATGTCAAAGCCCTCCGGCATCGGGGTTGCTTTTTCGTTGAGAATGTGCGGTACCTTGGCGACACGGTCTATCCTGAAATTACCTATGCCGTTATGTTTCTCACTGAAGCCCACCATATAATAGTAGTCGCCATTCCAAACAAGAGCATACGGTGAAAACTTATAGGGCATTCCATCGTGCTTTAATCTTTGTTCTTTCTTTACGTCGTACTGGAAATACTGAAAAGCAATCTTCCTCCTTTCGTTGATTGCTTGGTTGACCGCATCGATAATGAAATATATCCGCTCATTCTCCTGCTTAATGCGTCCCTCTGACCAAAGGTTCCTTTTTAGAGAAGGAATATTTGAAGGTGCACCAAGCGCAGCAATTTTCTCAATCAGTTCGTCACTCTTTTTTTTTGTTATAAATTTGGATGAAGCTACTGCATCAATAAGCATTTTAAGCTCCGGCAAGGAAAATGCTCTGGCATAATCGTTTAGATAGTATTTCTTGGGCTTTGAATCAATAACCTCAATCTCTACCCCGGATTTTATCAAGAGATCAATATCTGAAGGAATTGTCGTCCGATGCGTAGTTATTCCGTGCTTTTCCTCAAGGAGCTGCATCATCTCAGCATTTGTAAGCGGATGCGCTTCATCGGTGTCTTGAAGCATTTTTTCAAGATACAGCAACCGCAGCTTGCTATCATTATCCATCGCGTTTCACCTCCTTGTGTTCAGGCAAGTTTCATGTCTGGTGGTTTTTGCCTATATTCAATCATTCAGAGAGATAGACAATTCTCCTCCAAAATTATTCATTGTAAATCTGCTATCTTCGAACAGCATTTCTTTCTCCATTTTGTAATCAAAAGGGAAAAGGCATGTAGATGAATTGATATCAGTAAAGGTATAGTAACCACTACCGTCAACAAGCATCATGGCATACACCATAAATGCGATGATTTTGGGATTACTCACGCTGTGCTTATTCACATGGTACTTGCCCGGCTTATCGCATATCATCATTACATCAAACGCCTTCAATGTAGCAATCAGCTTATCAATGGAATGGAACAGCGTTGTTCGCTCCCCCCACTCATCAAATAGTTTCTGTTTCAGTTGAGCCAGCGTAATCTCATCCTGAAACTCTGACATTTTACCGATGAGCTTACACATATCCACAAAAACAGGATACGCCGCCAGCATCATGCACCAGTGAATCGCCAAATCGTATTCTGGGTATGTCTTGATAAGCTCCAACGCATGTGCCCTGATTTTATTCGATAGCTCATTATCATAAACCCAGATATTCATAAGGATTTCTCTGGTTTTACGAATATTTGTAGGGCTTTCAATTTCAAACCCCAAATACTCATTCAATTGGTCCTTTATTTCTTGTTCTGTATGTTCCTCCAAAACCAGCTCTACGACCTTGTTCAGCCACTGGAGTTTCAAATTTCGGGACAATCCCACCATTTTAGCCATTCTTTTTTACCGCCTTTATTTTAATGAAAGGTACAACAACCTCATCCAATGTGATACCGCCATGCGTCATCACATTGTCTCCCTTGGCATCGAAAGAATCGCCAACATCGCAAAGCAGGTAATCATATTCCTTTGGGAGATAGTATTTCGGATAATCAATGAGCCCGTATTTTTCAATCAGACCAGCCTTATTGGCAAAGTCCTTCAGTACCACCATTCTACGGCTCTTTGTTTCCACCTCAACACCGGTTCCCATGAGTTTTCCAAGGCCGGTGCAGGTAGTGTTGCCGTGGTCCGCTGTGATATATACATCATATCCGGCAATGAGGAAGCGCTGCGTCATCTCCAGTAATTTTTTCTGATTTGCCAACACAGTGATGTCATTGAACATTCCAAGTCGGCCTTGTGTTTGTGCGTGAACCATATCGTCCACATCATTTATAATTACAGCGCCACATCTTATAAAGAAGTTGAACTGCACATCGTAGCCTCGCTCATAACCAATCTGCGTATCGGAATAGCCGAGGTCCTTTGCGCAGTTTACAAACTCTGTTTTTTCCTTGCTCAGCTTCCACGGTTCCAGTAGCTGACTTGGGTATTTACCGGACAGCAGGCACTGACGGGAAACAGATGTTGTGCTTGGTATCATTGCGAACATCGATGCCTTTTCATACGGAAGGCCCACAAATGAGCTGGAGATAATCTTCCAGTCAAATTCAGACATACCATCCATGACAATCACGATAAATTTATCGCTGTGGTCATGCATATAGTCCATTGCTTTACTCACCAGTACCGGTGAATCTTTATCAATGTTTTGCGACAGTTTTCCAAACTGCGACAATGCATACCGTTGGAACAGGTGGTTAATTTCCTGAGTATTATTATCAATATCGTATTGTACAGCCATTACATCCAACTGCGCCTTCTCTTCGGCAATAGTAAACCAGTCACCATATTGAGAGGCATTCCTTGCTCTCTCAATAAGTTCATTGGATGTTTTCCTAAGATATGCTTTCACATTGGCCCTGTCATAAACCTTCAAACGAAGGAACATTTCCGTGTCCTGCCTCTGTCGAAGGTCATCGAAATTTGTAGAGTACGCCGTGCATAGCAAATCCAAACCCATCTTATCTATATCTTTTAGAAGCGTCGGATGGAGTTTGGGAAATAGCTTCTCCAGCGAAACCTTATAGATAGACAATCGGCATTGTACATCGTATGGGATATACTGCTCAGTACGGGCAATAACAGCCAACTTAACGCCATGAGTTTTTAACTTCTCTTCATACTCAATCCTGAAGGTAATGTCGTCGATATACCTTACGATTTCAAAACCATGTGCAGAGAACGCAGAGATGTAATTCGCTCTGGTATTTAGATTTTCGTCATCCAAGAGCAATATTTTGTCCGTATATTGTGCAGAAGATTTCTCAAACACATAGTCTCCGAACATCGGCTACGCCTCCAATCTTACAAGAATCATCAGGCGGAAGTCAGGATAAATCTGGCTTCCTTTTTTATACTCGGATTCAATAGAATCCTTTTCTCGTGCCAGCTTTGCGAGTCTGGAACGGCGGATATTATCAATACCTATATGTCCTGCTGCCTCTTCGCGGAGCTTCAGCGCATACATATATTTGTTATATCTTTCCTGGTTAAGTTGAATCTGCTTCTCCTTCAATTCAATGAACGTATTATAAGCGAAATCCATGCTCAACTTTTCGAGCTTTTGGTAGTCCTCTTCTGTAATATTCGGAGCAGAATGAACAGACAAGCTGCTGGTGCTATCAAGAAAAACATCCATAATCCGCTTTCCTGCCATCGGACGAAGCAGCAAACTCTCGTTGACAAAAACAGGAATAATTCGCCTGCCACTCTCTTCTTCGGAAATGGATAACTCCCACAACATAAAGTATCCGGCTTCATTTGGGAAGTTTCTGATGCCAACAGACATAATCGGTGAAGTCTTGTCCTGCATAATTTCAGTCCGCAGATGCTGAATGATTTCCTCATCATTGATGCCAATGCGATCAATCAGGTGGAGATCACGACCCTGCCAGCTCTCATAATAGGTCAGCATTTGCCGTAATGCAGCATCTACATCAAAATTGGATTCGGTGCCAACAAGCTGTGTTAGATCTTTTTCCTCGTGAATAATATCCCTGTACTTCTGAGCATTCGCAACTTGCTGTTTTACTTCAGACTCAACTGGGTGCATATTGCGCTCCACAGAGGAAGGTCTTCCAACAGAATTCATGTAAACCTCTGTGAAATCAAGTTCAGCCACCTCGCTATCCAGAACATCGGAATACTTATCGACGCCCAGCTCTTTAAGGATGACGGAGAGCTTCTGCTCCAGAACTTCACGGACGCGATTTTCGACCGTATCACCAACAATGAAGTTGTAAATTTGAACATCTCGCTGCTGACCAATACGGTCAGCACGACCGCAACGCTGTTCGATTTTCATTGGGTTCCACGGCAAGTCGTAGTTAATGATGATATTGGAAAACTGCAAGTTCAGGCCTTCGCCACCGGCATCCGTGGAGATAAAGATGCTGGTCTGGGTCTTAAACTCCCGTAGAGCGTCATTTCGCTCATCAATGCTCATGCTGCCGTTAAGCACGGAAACTGTGAATCCTCTGTTTTCCAAGAACTGTTGCAAATACTTCTGCGTAGCAACAAACTCTGTGAAAATGATAATCTTCTGACTCCGATCATCGCTGAGAATTTCGTCGATGGTATCAATAAGATGCTCCACCTTGACATCCGCATGTTGGAATTCGGCCTGTTTTGCAACAGCAATAATATGTTCCAATTCTTCGATTTCTTCGGCCATATTGAGTGATATTGCCTCGATCGCCTCGGCAACATCGTCCTCAATTTCCATTTCGGCCAAATCTGCCTCTGTCAAGGAGCTTATTCGGGTATTTTGCGATTTTAGTGCCTCCAAACGACGTTCTAAACTCTGCCGCACTGCTGCCGTACTGCTGGTGACCATGCGCTGCATGATAATCAGCAGAAAAATAAGGCACATGTTCTTTTTTCGATTGCGCCTTGCCTTGTCGTAGGTCTTGGAAACATAGTGGCTAACCAATTCATACAATTCTCGTTGGAATGTGTGGCGCTCGTCCCAATGCAGTTCCACAAGATGTGTAACGCGGTTCTTAAACAGCAGATTGCCGTTATTGTCGATAGCTTCACGCTTTTCTGTACGAATTAGGTATGGAGCCACCTGTTCCTTTACGATAGACTTTGAGTTTGGAAATGCTTCTTCATCCAGCAGTCGCACAAGACGCAGAAACGGCTCGGTCTTACCGTTATGAGGTGTCGCCGACAGGAGCAACAAATACGGACTCGCCTGCGACAACAAATATCCCAGCTTATATCTGGCTACCTCGCCGGAGGAGCCAGCTACACGGTGGGCCTCATCAATGACAATAAGATCCCATCCGCTATTGATGATGGAATAGATGCGTTCCTCGTTGTATTTTTGTACATGCTCATCGGTCCAGCCAGCGTGCTTTTCGATAGGCTTTATGGAGTCCATCGGCGAGATAACCTGATCGTACTGACCATAGACATCATCCGCATCCGTTAGGCGTCGGATCGTGTCGTAATCTGACGGCAATATCACATGGAATTTCTCGTGGAACTTCTCCTGCATCTCTGACGCCCACTGTGTAACCAGTCCGGTCGGGCAGACAACCAGAACACGCTGGACGAGACCGCGGCTCTTTAACTCCTTGATAATCATGCCAGCCTCGATGGTTTTACCGAGGCCAACCTCATCGGCAAGTATGTAGCGGACATTATTTGTCGCCATTGCTCGGTTCAACACATGAAGCTGATGCGGCAGCGGAATCACTCCGCTCGCCAATGCAGACAGAAAGCCGCTGGCGGTCTCATTTTTGATTTTGGAGAGCAACATAACATAGCGCAGATAGTTTTCATCCAGCTGTGCATCGTTGCCTCCCGTTTTTAATTGTTCGCCGGTCGCCTTGTACACACTACCATTGGCAGGATTGAACACCTTATAGGACGTATAGCCCCAGAGTTCAATCCGCTCCATGACTTGTACATTTGCTCCAGTTGCAGTATCAAAAACGAAATCACCGATGTTAAACATTGCATGCATCCTCTAAAAAGCAAAAAGAGCTTTTTATTCCTCTCTTTGTAGAATTGACTCTGCTTCGTTGGGAAGATTGTTGAGTCTTTCAATGACTTTAGATACCCATTTAGGAACTTTTTCTTGGTTGTCAATGGCTTTTTTGGTGCGTATATATAGCTCCAACGCTTTAGCTTTGCCAACGTCGCCAATAAAAAGATTTTCTTCGAGCCTTTTTTCGAAGCCTATATATCTTTCGTGCACGATACCATCCGGAAAATCGTCATTGCATCCGAACATACACAATATTCCGCGATTTTTCTTAATGGTGGCTTTTTCATCGTCTTTTCCAATATTCTGCTTGTCACCATCAAAAATCACAAAGCAGGGAATTCCAAATTCACTATATAAGCGGTAGAAACGGTCAATTTCACTCTTTCCGCCGCAGCGAACAATTGTTACACCTTCGGCAACATAGTCGTAATCCAGCAAGTCAAAGAAGTATGGCAAAATCAGTGATTCGCTTTCCCCCTCAACAAGGATTACTTTTCTCGCAAACATAGCTTCGCTTGCTCTTTGAGAATCGCCCGTGTTCTCATATGCGTCTTTGTATCTGAACATCAAGTCGTCTTCTGACGATTCTATTCCATTCCGCTTTTTGAGATCAGCAACAAAATCAGCAGCGGCAGCCTTGCGGACATAAGTTCCCTTATCCATAGATTTCCGCACGATATTTATCTCGTTAAATCTATCGAGAGAAACAAACTCTGTTGAGTGTGTTGTGATGAATACCTGCGTCCCATTATCCGCTAATTCACGGATAATTTTATAAAAGTTTCGCCTGCCCTGCGGATGAAGATAAAGTTCCGGCTCATCTATAAATATCGGCGTCTGATTCTTTAATTTCAGTTGGGAATATGCTTTCAAAATGGCAATCGTGATGCTTGCCTGAACCCCCATCCCCAGATCGGATGCACGGAATGTCATGCCAGTTTCTGCTTCATTCACCATAATCTGCATCGTTCTGAACAAATTCCATGGGTCATACATATTCAGGTCAACATTAAAATCAGCCGGAGCACGATTTAATTGCCGTGCTGTTTCAGATCTTAGGATACTTATAAATGTATCCATAAGATTATTTCCACCATCATCCTTAACCGAGAAAAGAATATCGTCTCGTATTCTTTGCATTTCCGACTTGAAAACATCGCTCTTAGATTTTAGCTCTCCCGTTAAAGGATCAATTTCTGTCTCTTCTAAAAATCTGGCATTGATGTCTCGCAAAAGTCTTCCGAGAACAGTCCAACGATTAGCTGCGGGGTTCTCGGAAATTTTTCTGTCCGATCCGATGAATGCTGATATATATTTCTGACGAACATCGTCACTAACATATCCATTCCCGTCAATGTTCAAGCCAGACTTCTCATTTCCATATTTGTCGTGCCATTTATTGGTCATTTGCAAATAGTGACCATCATCAAATTGCAGTGCTATGCTTACATATGCATTTTCGTCACCGCGATAATAATCCTCCTTAGGAAAGTTATTAAACGAGGGATAGACTGGTCCCAGAATCCATTCCATAGCCGCAAAGATGTTGCTTTTGCCAACACTGTTTTCGCCGATAAAGACATTGACTTTGTCGGCGAGCGTTATATTTATGTCCTTAATGCTCTTATAGTTCTGAATTCTGATTCTGTTAATTTTCACGGTCTATCCCTCTTCATTACACTCTTCCCAAGCTGATATCGTAGTACATGAGCAGATTCGGGTCTTCCTGAATGGTGGACTCCGGCAGGCGCTCGGCGATATCTACGATTGCCTGATAGTTCTTGTCCTTCCACAGGCGAGAGAAACCGACACGGATTGCTTCAGAACGGAAAGACTTGAGCTTGCCTTTGCTGTTCAGATATCCTTCAAACTCTTTCCAGAGTTTCTTTTCACGCAGCTTGGCAACATCGCCTTCCTTAGTGACATCAGGTATGTACCAGCGTCCCTTATCGTCCTGAAGGAAGTTTTCCTCAAGCAGCACAGCCAACTCCGGCATAGCCTCGTAACGATCAACGCTCTTGACTTCCTGCATGAACTTCGGCTGAATCTCGGCGTAAGTCTGCGGACCGTCTCCCTGCTCGTCCAGCTGCTGGTACAGCCAAGAGATTGCGGTTTTCTCATTGGTCACGAACAGCGAGAACTGAATCTGTTCTACTTCAGTCTTGATGCGGGCAGTATCATATTCATTGACTTGATCCGGCAGGAAATACATGTTGTCGCGCTTGAGAAAACGCTCGTCCAATCCTTTGTAGAAGTCGGTGGCATCCAGCGGCACAGGGATACCTTGCATAATGTGGTAGGCAACCATTCGGTCAAATAGCAAATAGGCTTGTCTTTCGGCAACTATCTCAATTTTACCATCAGAAACAACAACTACTGGAATATTTTCGAGATGCTGGCGGACAAATGCCCACGCAGTTTCAACACTTCCCGCGTTGCTCATTTTTAGGCTTGTATGCAGAAATCACCAGGTCTTGCTGAACGGTTGCAGTTGAAGAGAGTTGCTTAGTAGTACCCTTTTGTTTATCCAAAGTACGTACGTCAGCAATAATAAAACCAACTCTTTGAATTGCTTCCTGAATTGCGTTCCATACTGCATTTTTAGAGTTGTGGAACTCAACTGTTATCCAATGATTCGGTTTTAATACTTTGAAATACTGTTCAAAGCATTTCGTCATCAATGTCTGGTATTCTATGAGTCCCTTTCCTTGAGCTTTGTTAACAACAGCCTCTGTCTTGTTTTGCGTCTGCACTCCGAGCCAGCATTCCCAGATTGCATTAAGTTCCGAGTAATTCAAGTTGTCACCAAACGGAGGATCTGTGAAAATATAATCAACGCTATTTTCAGGAATATTGCTCAAATCGGTAGTCGATTGAGTTGTCACAATTGCTTTCGATGCCATTCCGTACACCGCCTCAATTGCTTTCATTTTTTCTTCCAACAGCCCAAGTATATTTATCTCTGTCTGATAATATGGCATGTACAACGTTCCCGAAAGGGGACCAACATGACGGTTATGATTAGGCATATACCTATTCAATTTATGTGAACGAGAGTAGATAGAAGAAAACCAAAACATTAGTATGTGACGTAAACGCTTATCTTCTTCTTTTTGAATCAAGTCATAGCATTTAGACAGAACATACAGGTTCCTCTTCGTATAAAAATGGTGAACATGCGTCACGCCAATTCTATCATTCCTTCTCGACTCACTACCTTCACGCATTCTATCTGACGGGTACCAGTAGGTATTTACCGTTGAGGAGATTCTTTCAACAAGTTCTAAATCTGACGGCTCAACATCCTTCGAATATCTCTTTCCATCATAAGTATAAAAAATCCTAACTGGCACTTGTTTTGCAGTTGTAATTGTTTCACCCAATCTATCATCATAAATGACATCTTGCGCATGTTCACTCTTATTTTTATCAATAGTCGCTGAGCATTTAGGACACTTTGGCTTCGAAATGACTTTATTTCCCGGCAAAACACATTCTTTCCAAAGATTGAGTTCTTCGCCGCAGTTAGGGCAAATGTAGACATCAGACCAAACAGTATATTCTATTTTTCCTTTGGAGCTACCGTTGTGAATTGTTTCATACATCCATCCACACTCTTTTTTGCATTCGTTCAAAATCCAATTTGCTTTATTAACAAATTCCGAAGTTACAAATGCTGTATTATAATTGTAACTGATAAATGCAGCCTCAGGAGACAAATCCGACAGGATAGCATATCTGCTGCCCCATTCCATATCAGGAATGTCCTGCTGTAGTTCAAAGCGCAATGTCCAATCATCCGCGCCACACATCTGAGCGGCCACACCTGTCATTCCTGTTCCAGAAAAGCCATCCAGCACAATGTCTCCAGGTTTAGTGTAATTGAGAATATATCTCATGATAGCCTTAAATGGCACTTTGGTGTGGTAACTGTGTGCCATATACATAGGATCATGCTTTCCCTCACTTACATCGGCCGTAAAAGGCTCTCTGTGATATGTATCACTCTCTTCCTCGTACGGTGTTCCATGCTCACGCACAAAATCTTCGATGTAAGGATTCGGGCAGGCAGTATATTGAGGACCATTAGATAGTTCAATGATTTTTTCATCCGTCCCTATCGGGAAGCCTTCAATGTGACGTACCCGATCTATATCCGCTTTTGTTAATTTTCTCGGTTCCATTTTTAAACCTCACTTTCTTTGCGCTTCACAACGATACGCAGTTTACCGGCATCCTTGCCTTTAGTATAGGAAGAAATCAACTCACTTACCTTTGCCTTGAAGGATGTCTCGTCCATCGGCGGCATCTGCTCCAATTTCGCCATCAAATCATCGGTGTCGATAACCACAGGTTCAAAGCCTTTCAACAGCGCATTAATGGCTTTGACAAAGAAGTCATCTACACGATTTGGCAGAGTACCACTGACGATAAAGTCATCGATAGCCTGCTGCTGTTCTGCAGACAGGAACTTCTTCTGGCTTGCCACAATCGGGTCAGAGATAGTATCCAGCAGAGTCTTAGTCCATTCAGCCAGTAAATCGTCGATACGGATTTCCAGATTATCCATCACACCGTTGACATTCTTTACCTTATCGTCGAGGTGGTAACGGCAGTGAGGACAAATATGAGTAGTTTTCAGTTCTTCCGGAGTCAGCTCGTAGCAAACCTTGATGCTGGACATCTCATTTTCTATATCCGTCAGCTTGGCGGCAGACAAGATTTCGATAGAACGAAGCTTGCGCAGACTGGTCAGCGCACGGCCCTCCTGAATTTTTCCTCTGCGCTGCGCGTCCGTGATATCAAGCCTCTTCTTTTTGTGGTTTTCAAAATAGATATCGATATATTTCGCCTTTATCTTGGAGAGGATTGCATCGACCTTCTGGGCGGCAGCCTCACCGGAAACACCGTCCATGATGCTGTCACGGATGGATCGAAACTCCGCCTTCGCAGCATCCAGTTCCGCCTTGAATGCTTCGCCCAGATCTATATATTCAATGTTTGCGATGTACGAAACGATATCCGCGCAGCCGGACTTGAAGTCCATGAATTGCGGAATTTTCATCATCAGCGAAATTTGTTCCGCCAGTGCATCAACCTGATCCATGGAGAGACTGAAGTTGTTCAGCTTTGCAGGAGTGTTGAACTTTGCCTGATAGTTGCTGAACTCATCTCTTACGGCAGTGCAAGATCTCTGCAGCATTGCTACCTCGGCTGCATTTGCCAGCGGTTCTCCCCACAAATCGAAGCCATTGCTCAGCTTATTCGCTGCAAGCACAGAAGAATTCGCCATTTCTTGTGCCTTAGAAAGCAGTTGAGCTACACCCTTTTCACGGTCATTTGGGTTGTCCAGAAGAGCCGGGTTAATATCGAGCACTTCAAATAGCTTTTTCAGCTCGGCCATAGAAATCTGAGCCGGCCTCGACAGGTACTTAAACTCGTACAAATCCATAACGCTGGTCTTCGGAATCTGGTCCAGATTGGAAGCTGTGATGGTCTTTCCGTCCTTTGTGGTAATAACAGCATATCCGCCGTATACCATAGACAAGAAGATGATTGGCGTGAAAATGAACTCAATCTTGAACCGCTTGTCAATATACATTTCCATAAAACGAGACTGGAAAATGTCGGAGTAATTCAGAACGCCCTGCGGCGGCAATTTTCGGAGCTGCTCAATGTAGTACGCTGCATACTTGGAGCCTTCGGGCCGAATCTTATCTCCATCCAGTACGCCAAAGCTCTGAAGCATCAGCGCAGACTGCTGGGTTTTTCTTCCAGCAAAATGATCGAAGGCTGCACGAGCGCAGTCGGCCATATTGCGGCGGGTAATCTTGGTCTTCATAACCGGGAAATCCGGGTACTTGGTGCAGAAATACTCATCGAAGCACAGAGAAGCTGCAAGGTCGATAGTGTCCTTGAATGTCATATCGCGGTTATAGCGACCTCTCAGAACCTCAATCATCTGGCGCTTCTGGCCCTTGTACAGCACATCAAAGCAAGTGTTCTTGTTTTCGCTCAGATACTTGACCAGGCGCTTGCGGAGCATATTGCCCTTGTTCAGGTATGCATCCTTATCCTTGCCTTCGCTAATCTGTGCAAGGCTCTGTGCCGCTGCATAAAGTCCCATGAATTCACGAAACTCATCAGTGGACTTAAAGTACAGATAAACTTCATCATGGAGGTTCTGAACTTTGCTGCCGTTTTCTTCATATGGAGGCATGATGTGGATATAAAAGTCACGCTCCGGTTGGGCAGTGCTGCGCTCTCCGGGCAGCCCCATGAACAGGTAGCCTTCGCGGAAGATGTTATGGGAATCCCAATTTAGGTCGTACTCATAAATGTTGAAGTTAGTAACATACTGCTTAGCATCCCACTCTAAGCAGCGATATACAACATCATAGAAATAGCGGTTTAACTCACCATCAGCCATGACAGAAGCTTTCTGCTTAATCTTCTCATCGTAGTCCACGATTTTATCCACATCGATATAGTACTGATTGTTGCTATCGTTGTAGATGATAAACTGTCCAGAGACAGTGGTCATAATGTCACGCAGGGTGGTCTTGACAACAGAGAGCAGGAAGTCCGCATCCTGTTCCGGCATGGGCAAATACAGGCACAAATCATCTTTCAAATTCTCTGCCGTTAAACCGAATTGCACATCCAGGCCATTGGTGGTAAGTCTATGTACACTCAAAGCATAGATAATCTTTATTGCCAGAGGCTTGTAGGTCGCCTTCGGAAAAGCTCGGTTAATGATATCCTCTAACTGCTGGCTGGCATTCACAACACGACTAATGGTCACATCACTCTTCAGCAAACCATTGGACTTAATTGCAGGCCAATAGTCATCGAAGGAAATGATGCCCGGTGCATTTTCAGGAACATCAGTGTTGAAGATACCCTTGATGGTTACGGAGATATTTTTCAGAATATGGCGATTTTCAATTAAGTAAATTTTGTTGAATACATCAATGTAAGAAGGATGGATCGGGAACAGGTTCACGAACTCTTCCAGTCTAGAAGACATCCCTGTATAAAGACCACAGAACTGTTCAAGGTGCTTGCGTATGATTGCTTTCTGTTCCGGTGTCTTCTTCAGAATACGCTCAGACACGACATAGGAGGTTGCTTCTTTCGTGATAATGAGTTGAGTGAACCGGTCGCTGACATGCTTCAGTGTATCAGCAACAAAGCTAAAGCGAGGATTATCAAAAATCTTTTCCTGCATACCGAAAATGACACGCAGTTTAGACTTGGAACACATCTCACCAAGAGCACGGAAAAACTCAAGGTCGAGAACGATTTCTCTCTCATCGCGCGAGGATAGGTAAGACAGGAACTCGTCAACGATTATCAGGTAGCCCTTATCCGGGTACTTTTCAGAAAAAGCCATCATCATATTCTGAATGACGGTCTTCAGACTCTTTACGCTGCCATACTCAGGCACCTCAAAATCAATACCACGGTTATCAAAGTCATCCTGCACATAGCTCATGATAACATCGTAGAGAGGCATAACAACGCCACCGATCTCAATGCGCAGAACTTCAAATTTTCCAGCAATAGGTTCCATCTGCTGGGCAAATTTCTTGTTTTGTAGATACTGTAGGTTGTCTGCATCGGTTGCAATAGCGGAGATTACAGACATTAAGTGAGATTTACCGGTACCGTAGTTGCCGACCACCAACACACCCTTGTTGTCAATGACCTCATCCATTTGCAACTGATCAATCATAGGAGCCTGCAGATTTTCCGCCATAGCGTCCGACATTACATAGGTCTCAACATATTCACGAGCTTTATCTTTATTTCCAGCAGTTACAAGCTGGATAACATCTTCAATCGGATTGAAGCTAATTAATTGAGAGTACTTCATATCTTGTTCCTCCTTAGACGACACATGTTATGTCGTATTCAGCTATGTTGAATATCTTGAAATCCGAGTAGCCATCCTCGGCATAACATAGCCTGCCATCCTCGTATTTTCCGGGCCAGATAGCGCTGAAAGGTTTTCTCTTACAGGCATCCACCAGAATCTTCAGAACATCAACTTTGTAATCGGGATTAAACATCACATCAAAATCTTTTATTACCGTATTGTCTGGCAGCGTTTTAAGGATTTCCTCAAAGCAGTTCGCTAATCGCATTGTTCGTCGATTTGGTTTTACCAAAGATAGCTTCTCGGCCAAAGCACGGTTCAGCGATTCTGCACTATCAGTCGTTGCTTTATCCGGGCAACAGTAAATTATGGGTTTTAGCAGTCCTGTGCATTCCAAGTTGGATACCGTGCGAGAATGAATAATCTTACCCATTTTCGGCTCCCTTCTACAATTTATCTGCTTTTGTGTTCTCTCGGCTGTATGCCTACGCATTTAGATCTTTTTTCAACTACTCACAGATCTTCTATTACTTCCATAACATCGCCTATGTCGCAATGAAAGATTTTGCAGAGCCGAAGCATGACTTCCATTGAAACAGGTCTGTCATTATTTAGCTTCGTCATAACATACGAACTAAGCCCAGCCGCTTCAGCAAGCTCGCTTTTCTTCATCTTATTGTTTTTCATTAATTTCCAAAGCTTGTCATAAGAAATGTTCATTGGCTTCCTCCATCCACAAAGCTTAGCAGTTTGTTAGAATATAAATTCACTCATAATAGTATACCAGAAAAATTGGAATTTCTCAAGCCATTTCGCAATTTCTCTCAGATAAATTTGCACTATTGTCGTTTGTCGCCGACAAAAATAAAGGCCGCCATCAAGTTCGGCAGGGAATAGTGATGGAGCGCTCCTATTACAGCCAAAAGGCGGTGCCAACAGCATCGCCTCTTGATTATATCTATTCCGCGATATTTATGACCTGCAGACCGCAGCGGCGGGCATAGTCCACGGTATAAACCGTGCCGCCCGTGGGCTCCGTCAGATAGCAAATACAAACGCTGCTGTTATCCACAAGATGCCGATTGCGTTTTTGCATACAGCCCCGAAAATAGTGCTCCGAGGTGTAAGTCACCTTATCTGCACAGCGCTTGATTTCTTCGTAAGTGTCGATATCCGCTTGCGGCCAACCCCGAGTTTGGTTAAGGCACGGCAGCACAAGGATCAGCCGAATCTGCGGATAACGCTCCCGCAAGCGGAGGACAGCCTGCGCTGCCAGGGTATCGAATCCCAAGGCACCACCTGCGCCGAAATAGCGATAGCCTTGCTCAATCAGCTTGACCAAAGTGTCCTCCAAGCGCTTGGAAATTTCGGGCAGATCATCTGCCGGCAATTCCCGATGTCCGGTGAAACAAGCCGTTCTGGATTTCATGTCTATCATCTGATAACCACCACCCGCCAATATAATAACACCCACAAACCATCACCGCAACGCAATTGCAGCCTGTGAACAAATATTATTTCTGCATTTATAGGCTACAATATAATAAAGGGCGGTGAGTGGTTAATGACTGAGAAAGATTTCTCCTTGCGTTTGGCAAAGCTCCGGGAGGAAAAGGGCGTTTCTGCCCGTGATATGAGCCTATCCATGGGACAAAATCCCGGTTATATCAACAACATTGAAAGCGGAAAATCTATGCCGTCCCTTTCTGGGATATTTTACATTTGTGAATATCTTGGGATATCGCCCAAAGACTTCTTTGATACAGATGCCGCCAGCCCTTCAAAAGCAAACAAGCTTTACTCTATCGCAAAAGGGCTGAGCAATGAGCAACTGGATAATTTAATTGCACTGGCGAAAGGCCTGCAAAAATGAAAAAACACGGTGCCACCCGACGAAGGGTGACACCGTGTTCTGTTTAGTAGGCGACTACGCCGTAGCCGAGAATTTCATAATGGCCAACTGGGTACTGATTGACGCGGCAGCTATCGCCGGAGTTACCCTCGATGGTGTAGACGATGCCGTTTTCGACCTTCTGGACGATGCCGACATGATCGGCCTGACCGTCCTGTGGGCCGGAGCTGCCCTTGTTGTCCCAATCGAAAAAGATAATCATGCCGGGCGAGGGCTCCATGGCGTTATCCGCCCACTGCCCACGCTCCCGGAACCATTGGACACCGTTGACACAGCCTGCGAACTTCGGAATGACACCGGTGTCGATATAGCCGCATTCGTTCGCACACCAGCTGACGAAGCAGGCGCACCACTCCACGCGGCTGCCGAAGCCGTACCATGACCAATAGGGCTCTCCGCCCACATTGCCCACCTGCGACAGCGCCACGGCAACGATTTGGTCATCCACTCCATAGATTCCGTAAAGCACCGTCGCCCACATGCTGCTGTCCTGCGCAAGCAGTTCTGCAAGCTGCTGCTTTTGATCCTCATTGAAACCGTACTGCGCAGCCATCTCATCCGCCGTCTTGTGGCTGACAGTAATATAGAGCGTCGTAATCGTCTCCTGCGTTTCTTCCTCAAGGATATTGCCGTTTCCGTCATCCGTCTCCACAATAACCGTCTCGGTCTTTGTTTCCGTCCGGTGGGAGATCTCGTTCATCTCCCAGAACAGATCCTTCAGAAGCTGTTCCTTTTCCGGAGTGATGGTTGCCACCTCTTGGGGATTATCCGGATCGGAGGTCGTCTTGACGGCATAGATTGACAGCACCTCTGGCCACACGGCCCGAGAACCGGACATTTCAAGCGCATCGTATTCAACGGAATCCTTAATGGCATCCAGCTCGTTCTGGTAATCCATGTTGATTTCCTGAATGACCTGCCGCATCGTCTTTTCTGAGCCGGTATCCTCGCTTGAAAAGAAAATACCAAAGCAGGAGCAGGCGATCAAGGCAACAAGACAGATAACCACGACGACCACGACCGCAACCCAGCCACCGGCAGCGATAGCCGCAACCAGTGCTTTCATCGCCGCTGCTATGGCCTTGATTGCCGCCGCAACAGCTTTTGCCGCCGCAACAGCCGCTTTGTAGGCGGCAATGGCAGTCTGGCGGGCAATCTCCGCCGCTTTCTGAGCGGCCTTTGCAGCCGCAGCCGCTGCCTTTTGCGTTGCCTTCGCTGTTGCCTCTGCGGTTTTGATAGCAGCCTTGGAGGTTTTCTCCGCAGTCTTTACGGCCCTCTCTGTTGATTTTACCGTTCCCTTTGCACCGGCTTTTACGGTCTGTTTCCCAGTAGAGCGAGCAGACTGCTTGATGGTGCGCTCGGTACGCTCCGCAGATTTGATGGTCTGATTTCGTCTGCGCCGGATGCTTGTCCGTGTGGCCTCCGTATTTTGCCGCGCTGCCTGCCGTGCAGCCTCCTCTCGCGGCGTTCTGCTTGGCGCGCCCCTACGCAGCTCCTCCTCATAGCGGCGAACCCGTTCTTTATTTTTGTGGATGCGCTTTTCATTGCGGTGCTCCCGGTGCGCCTCCTTGCCTTTTTCAATGGCTTTTTTCGTTTGGTCGGAGACCTCGTGCCAAACCTGATCGGTCACATCCTCAGCGGCATAGCGGATTTTGTCCTCCGCGTATTCGGAGGGGGAAATCTGTCCGTCGTCCATCAGGTTTTCCGCCTGATCCTTGGAACGGACGAGCGCCGTCTTCATGCGCTCGGAGACAACAGCCGCTTTATCAAGAATCTTGATATCCTTAACGCTCTCTCTTGTTTTTATCCTGCCCAAAGCCATCGCCTCCCTTCAGAGCAGACAAGTCACACCTTCTTCGCTACGACAACGAAGCGACCGTTGGGATAGGTATATTCGCAGGTGGAAAGGGTCAAAAGCTGATCTCCGTATTCGGCAGTAACGCCCATGTCATAGAGTTGTCTTGCGCGGACATTCTCCATGAACTCGTCGAACTGGTCCTCATCCATCAGCGTGTATTCGTTGTACTTGAAGGTTTCGCGGTTCGTATTGAATTTGAAAGCGGCAACGACCTCATATTTGCCGAGGTTGGAGAGCGTGTCAAAGGCAATCGTCGGATGCTCCTTGCAGAAATCGGCGTCGGTGTATTTACAGAGGTCGGCAAACATAGAGCCGTCGTTCATGTGATGACCGTAAATCACAAGGTTGTTGCTGATCCCGGTCATACAGGCCTCGTCGATGTACGGAACACCGTAGTCGCTGTATGATTTATCAAAGCTGCGCTTCAGATAGAAGTCCGGCTTGTTCGGAGTCTGCATGACGGGGTAATTGACATTCGTACCATCAATTCTGATCCATCCGATAAAGTCGTTGTTCTGCGCAAACAACGCCGCATACTTTTCACGGGCCAGCGCCGCCTCTGCTGCCGCCAGTTCTTCTGCGCTCAGGCCAGATTCCTCCTCCGTTCCGGCGTCCTTCTGCGGCTCGTCGATTTCCGTAATCAGATTTGTCAGATCGTCAAATGCTGCCTTGCTGTTCTTTGCATCAAGATACTGATGCGTAAACATGGCGCTGCAAAAAATCGCTGCCGCACCGAGAACGGAAACGATGATGATTCCAAGGGTTTTCTTTTTCATTTTGTATTCCTCCCAAAAGAATGGAGGACGGGGTTAATCCCGTCCTCTTGCAAATTTGCCCTCGCCGGGGCGCGTGGTCATAAGCTGATAGAGCTTGGTGTCCCGCGGGAACCGATTGATGAAGGGCACCAGCGCAGAGCCGTATTTAATCAGTCCGCAGCCGGCGTCGGCATTGGTGATATAGCTCATCTGCTCATTGGAGATGTTCAGGAGCTTGGCAAGCTGCCCTCTGTCGGAGGCAGCCTGGTTCAGCATGACCACAAATTCCGAGTTGGAAAGCATGGTGCTGGCCTGAACGGAATCCAGCAGATACTCCACATTCTGCGTAATTGCCGTGGGGTATGCGTTGCGCTTACGGAACTGTCGCCATGCGGAGTTGAAGAACTGCGCCGAGAACTCGTTCTCGAACACCACATGGAACTCGTCAATAAAGACATGGGTGCGCTTGCCCTTCTTCCAGTTCAGCGTCACGCGGTTGAGCATGGTGTCCGTGATCACCAGCAGCCCGGTGGGCTTGAGCTGGGAACCGAGGCCGTGAATATCGAACACCACGACACGCTTGTCGAGGTCTACATTGGACTGCTTGCCGAAGATATCCAGAGAGCCGGTGGTATAGAGTTCAAGGGACAGCGCGATCTGCTTCGCTTCAGGCTCAGGCTGCTCCAGCAGCATATCGCGGAGGGTGCAGAGAGTAGGAATCGTCCCGGTGTCCGCCGCATTGCGGTACACATTGGTGATACAGCGGTCGATGATCGACTTGTGCTGCGGGCCGACGCCCTTCTTGTCGATCTGCTCGATCAGAGACATAATGAACTCGGACTTTACGACAATGGGGTTGTTTTCACCGTACCCGTCCACCATATACATGGCATTCAGTCTGTCTCTGCCGCCGGCAGACACACGGATCACCGAGCCGAGATCGCCCATAGCTTCAATAAGCGGCGCGTATTCTCCCTCGGGGTCACAGATCAGAATATCATCGTTGGTGTTCAGAATGAGGAAGGTGATCAGTTCCTTTGCCGAGAACGACTTACCGGAACCGGGAACGCCCAGCAGAAAAGCGGACTGGTTCAGAAGATTTGCCTTGTTGCACATGATGAGATTGTGGGAAATGGCATTTTCGCCGAAGTAAATACCGCCCTTATCCATGATCTCCTGCACCTTGAAAGGCATCAGCACCGCAAGGCTCT
>OOBN01000586.1_pt1 | contig 33636 bp, 36 predicted proteins | sample 1671091 | NCBI WGS metagenome assembly OOBN01 (sample SAMN06348121, study PRJEB24527) | human gut metagenome | biome: human gut; feature: ankylosing spondylitis patient; material: feces | host: Homo sapiens | place: China | collected 2015-10 | reverse complement strand
CCGCCGGCGGCGCTGGCGGCGGCGTTCGCGTCCCCGGAGCCGCTCGATGCCCGCTGGCCGGAGCTGCTGCTGCGCGCGGCGGCGCTCCCTGCCTGCCCGCCGCCCAGAATGACGCCCGTGCAGCAGACATGCCTCGCGCAGACGATCGTCTGGCGGCACGGCATGGACGCCCTCGACGACCGTGACGTGGTCTTTCCCGTGCGGTATGCCGCGGCGACGCTGCGGCTGCTCGACTGTCTGGCGGCGGTGAGCGGCTGCACGGACGCGCAGCTCGTCGTGCTCGTCACGCGCGAGGTGGAAAATGACCCCGAAGCCCTGTCCCGGCTGCGCGCCGGGCTAGAACCAAAAATGAATGCTCAGGAGGCACTCGACCATGAAAAAATGTGATTGCAAGATCATGAACACCCTCGGCAAGTACCAGAAAATCTGGCCGTGGATCGGCGTGGCGGGCTACGCCATCGACGGCGCGGAGGCCGTGCTCAAGCACACGAAGTGGGGCAAAGCACACTACAAGCTGCGCATGCTCATCCACGGCGCGGGCGCGGGGCTGCTGTGCCTCGGCGCGGGCGTACACATGGTGCAGGCGTTTGCAACGGGCAAGACGGACGTGCCCGCCGTCGTCAGCGGGTCGGTCATCGGCTCAGGCATCCTCGGCCTGAACTACACGCACGCCGCGGCCAAGAAAATCGGCCCGAAGCAGGCGCGCGTCATGCACCGCGTGTTCTGCGGCGTGACGGGTCTCGGCATGGCGATGCACATTTTCGCCGTCAAGCAGCCGAAGGGGTAAGATACGCGGGGAAGAAAGCAGACCGCAGCCGCAGCGGAACTGACCGCTGCGGCTGCGGTTGTGCTGCGCGCGGATGTGTGGTAAGATGAGACACAGCGCGCCGGGAGGCGGAATTTACGGGAGGAATGACCATGACTGAGAAGGAGAAAATGCTGCGCGGGATGCTGTATGACGCCGACGACAGCACGCTCTGCGCCGACCGTGTGCGGGCTAAGGAGCTGTGCCATGCCTACAATCAGCTGCGGCCCTCGGACGCGGCCGGGATGCGGGAGCTCCTCCGGCGGCTTCTGGGGGAAACGGGCGAGACGTTTTGCGTGACGGCCCCGTTCTGGTGCGATTACGGCTACAACATCCGGCTCGGGGAGCACTTTTACGCCAACCACAATCTCGTCATTCTCGATTGCGCCGCGGTGACGTTCGGCGAGCACGTGTTCGTGGCGCCAAACTGCGGGTTTTACACGGCCGGCCACCCGATCGACGCCGAGTGCCGCGAGCGGGGGCTGGAGTATGCTTACCCAATCACCGTGGGCGATCATGTGTGGATCGGCGGCGGTGTGCAGGTCATGCCCGGCGTCACGATCGGGAGCAATGTCGTGATCGGGGGCGGCAGCGTCGTCGTCAAAGACATTCCGAGCGATTCGGTCGCTGTCGGCAATCCGTGCAGGGTCATTCGGCCGATCACGGAGGCGGACAAACAGACCTGCTGGGACAGATAGCGCGCGGCTGCATGGCAAGAGGAACGCAGGACGCAAATCAAAATGCAGAGGCCAGACAAAATGCAAAAAGAAAAGCGGTTTGAGATCGTATATCAGGAAGGCGGCTTTATGAGCGCAAAAACGATCTATGTGGACAAAGAGACCGGTGTGAATTATCTCTTTATCGTCAGCGGATATGCGGGCGGATTGACGCCGCTGCTGGATGCAGAGGGGAAACCCGTCGTCACCAAAGAAACGGCTGACTGAGAAGATCGCGCTTTCTTGTCCGGCGCGAAGCGGCGCTTTGATCGTGCGTACACAAAACCCCCGCCCGGCGTGACCATTCGGTCACGGGCTCACCCGGTGGTGACATAGCTGCCGGATTCCGGCGCCTTGGCGAGAAACGGCACGAAGCGCGTCACGGCGTCAAAGCTGCTGTCGGCCGCGATGGCGCTCTGGAGCGTGGCGACGTTATCGGCCGAGGCGAACACGCACACGCGGTCAAACAGCTTCGGGAACACCGCCATGTCCTGCCCGGACTGCGCGGCCCTGCTTTGCAGGATGGAGTCCGCGCTCACGACGGCGCTCACGCGCAGGCCCGTGGCGGTCAGGTTCGCGCGCAGGTACTTTGCCAGCGACACGACCGCGTCCGTGCGCGAGGGCGTGCCGCTCTGGGACGCATATTTGACCTCCGTGTCGGACAGCGGCTGCTGCAGGTACGAGAACGCGACCTCATCAAAGCCCAGGTCGTGCAGCTCCTTGCAGAGGCTGACGAGGTAGGTGCGGATGAACGTGTTGTACGGGTCGACCCAGCCGCCGGAGCTGTCGGTGTACGCGCTGCCGGACGCGGTCTGCAGCGCGGTGGCGGCGTAGCGTTCGGCCATGAGCGTGTCGACGCACGTGCTCACGACGGCGACGAGGTAGATGTTCTGCCCCTTGACGGTCTGGATCGCGTCGGCAAGCTCGGCCGTGCCGTTGACGCCGTAGGCCGCGGCGTCCGAGACGCCGGACTTCCAGCTCAGCGTGCCGCCGGGGGCTTTCATCTGCAGCACGAGGGCGTTGCCGCCCGCCGCCTTCACGGCGGAGGCCGCGCGCGTGAGCACGTCGGGCGTGATCTTGTCGGCCGTCAGATACTGCCCGTGCAGCTCGGTGAGGCCCTTGCCCGCGTCGGAGACGATGCCGGAATAGTCCGGGTCCTCGAGCACGAGCTCGGTGTCGACCGTCTCGGGCTGGCCGCTCTCGGTGACGGGGGCGGCCGTCTCCATGATGGGGAAGACGACGTGCAGAGAGCCGTCGCTGTCATAGACAATGTATTTCTGGCCGGCGAAGAACAAAATCACCGCCAGCACGATCAGCCCGGCGAGGATCCACAAGATCACCGGCCAGGCCTTGCCCCGGCTGCGCCGGGCGCGGTAAACGTCGTTGCGATGGGCGCGCATCGGCACACCTCCTTTGGGTCAGGCGGCGTCAGCCGCGGTTTTCAATGTCGCTGATGAGGGCAATGCGGCGCGCGTGGCGGCCGCCCTCAAACTGGGTGTTCAGAAATACGTCTACAATGCGCTCGGCCATGTTGGGACCGATGATCCCGGCACCCATGGCCAGCATGTTGGCATCGTTATGGCGGCGGGTCATCTCGGCGGAGTAGGGGTCGCCGCACAGGGCGCACCGGACCCCCTTCACCTTGTTGGCAGAGATGGAGATGCCGATGCCGGTGGTGCAGATGACAATGCCCTTCTCGCACCGGCCGTCCGCCACAGCCTGGGCCGCCGCCTTGCCGAAAACGGGGTAGTCGCAGCTCTCCTCGCTGTCACAGCCGCAGTCCAGAACGCTGAGGCCCTTGGCGGTGAGATAGGCCTTGATGTGCTCTTTTAAACGGTAACCGCCGTGATCTGACGCAATGGAAATCATATGTTATTCCTCCTCTACAAAACAAAACGGGGATCATGTTCCCCTTCATTTTATTTCATTTTTCACCATTTTGCAAGGGGAAAAGAAGCCCGCCGCACGGGTGTGCGGCGGGCGCTTTTATTACAGACGGGTGGGTACGTGCCAGATATCGCCGGCGTAATCCCGGATGGACCGGTCGGCGGCGAAGATGCCGGAACGGGCGATGTTGATGAGGGACATCTGGTTCCAGAGCTTGCGGTCGGCGTAAGTCTCAATGGCGCGGCGGTGGGCCTGGCAGTAGCTGTCAAAGTCGGCCAGGAGCAGGTACTCGTCGGCCGGGCTGCCGCCCGCACCCACCAGGAGCCGGTCGGCAATGTCGTTGTAGTCTACACCGTCGCCGAAGCCGGCGCGGATCTGATCCAGCACCCGCTTGATGGCCGGGTTGCTGTTGTAATAGTTGGCGGGGATATAGCCCTGGTTCTTCAGCTGAACCACCTGATCGGCGGTGAGGCCGAAGAGGAAGATATTCTCGTCGCCCAGCTGCTGGTGCATCTCCACGTTGGCGCCGTCCAGGGTGCCGATGGTCAGGGCGCCGTTCATCATGAACTTCATGTTGCCGGTGCCGCTGGCCTCCTTGCCGGCGGTGGAGATCTGCTCGCTGATCTCAGAGGCGGGCATGAGCTTCTCCGCCAGAGAGACCCGGTAGTTCTCCAAAAAGACCACCTGGAGCTTATCCTTGCAGATGGGGTCGGCGTTGATCTGGGCGGACAGGGAGTTGATGAGCTGGATGATCTTCTTGGCCACGTGGTAGCCGGGGGCCGCCTTGGCGCCGAAGAGGAAGGTCTGGGGAGTGAACTCCATGTTGGGGTTATCCCGCAGCTGGTTGTACAGGTGGATGATGTGAAGCACGTTCAGAAGCTGCCGCTTGTACTCGTGGAGGCGCTTCACCTGCACGTCAAAGACCGCGTCGGTGTTCAGCTGCACGCCGGACTCCCGGGCCACGTAGGCGGCAAAGCGGCGCTTGTTCTCCTTCTTGATGGCCTCCAGCTGGGCCAGAACGCTCTGGTCGTCCTTGTACTTCTCCAGGCCGCGGATGGCCTCCGGGTGGAGCAGGTAGTCGTCCCCGCCGGTGCACTCCTTCACCAGGGCGTCCAGCTTGGGGTTGATCTGGGACAGCCAGCGGCGGTGGTCCACACCGTTGGTGACGTTCTTGAACTGCTCCGGACGCATGGTGTAGGCGTCGTGGAACACGTCCTGCTTCAAAATCTCCGAGTGGAGGGCGGATACGCCGTTCACCGCGTAACAGGCGCACACGCACAGGTTGGCCATGCGCACCTCGCCATTCCAGATAATGGCCATCTTGGAGACCTTGCTCTGGTCGCCGTGGAAGTGCTGCTCCAGCGTACGCTGATAGCGGGCGGCGATCTCCTTCAAAATCTGCCAGATACGGGGCAGGAGGTTCTCAATGAGCCCCTGGGGCCAGCGCTCCAGGGCCTCGGCCAGGACGGTGTGGTTGGTATAGGCCACCGTGTGGGTGACGATGTTCCAGGCGTCGTTCCAGCTGTACCCCTCCACGTCCAGGAGAATCCGCATGAGCTCGGGAATCACCAGGGTGGGGTGGGTGTCGTTGATCTGGATGACGTGCTTCTCGTGGAAGTTCCGCAGGGTGCCGTACTGGGCCCGGTGCTGGCGCACGATGGACTGGACGGTGGCGGAGACAAAGAAATACTGCTGCTTCAGGCGCAGGGACTTGCCCTCGTAGTGGTTGTCGTCGGGGTAGAGCACCTTGGCGATGACCTCGGCCATGGCTTGCTGCTCCACCGCCTTCAGATACTCGCCCCGGGAGTAGTAGCTCATATCCACAGGGACAGGGCTCTTGGCGTCCCACAGACGCAGGGTGTTAGTGTGGCGGGTCTTATAGCCGGCGATCTCCATGTCCCGGGGGATGGCCAGGACGGTGGTGTAGCCCACGTGCTCCGGGTGATTGACCCCCCGCTCGTCCCAGTGGTCCACCACCTTGCCGCCGAAGCGGACCTCCTCGGTCTCGTCCACCTTGGGGATGAGCCAGGCGTCGCCCAGGCCCAGCCAGTTGTCGGCCTGCTCCACCTGCTTGCCGTCCACGATCTTCTGCTTGAAGATGCCCAGCTCGTAGCAGATGGTATAGCCGGTGGCGGGGATCTCCAGGGTGGTCATGGAGTCCAGGTAGCAGGCGGCCAGACGGCCCAGGCCGCCGTTGCCCAGGCCGGCGTCCGGCTCCTTCTCAAACAGGTCGGAGGCGGAGAAGCCCAGGTCCTCCAGCGCGTCCTTCAGGGTATCCAGAAGGCCCAGATTGTAGGCGTTCTTTTCCAGGGAACGGCCCATCAGAAATTCCAGAGACAGGTAGTGGACCTGGCGCTGCTGGCCCTCCCACACCTGATTGCCTGTCTCCATCTGGTGGCTGGACATGATGTCACGGAGCACCAGTGCGCAGGCCTTGAACATATGGTTGGGGGTGGCGTCATCCACGTCGCGCCCAAAGTTGCGGCGGAGCTTGCCGACGATCATCTCGGTAAGCTGGGCCTTGGTATATTCAGCCATTCGGAATGCCTCCCGTTTCACAAAATCAAATCAAGGGGAATTGGAAAGTTTTTTCCCTACCCGGTGATATTGTATCAGATTTTCCAGGGAGCGTCAATGTACAGAAGAGTGCAAAAGCGGGGAGGATTTTCCCGGTTCCATGCTGTTTTGACAAGGGCTCCCGGCATTGGGAAATGGAAAGCCCTCCGCCGGAGCGGAGGGCTTTGGAGACCGGCCTCAGCCGGAAATGCGCTGGTAAATATCGATGTATTCCTGGGCGGAGTGATCCCAGCTGAAATCGGCGGTCATGCCTTCCTTCTGCAGGCCGCGCCAGGCCTCCTTGTTGTTGTGGTACAGATCCACAGCCTCCCGGATGACCCAGAGCATATCCCCGGCGTTGATATCCGAGAAGGTAAAGCCGCGGCCGGTGCCCTCGAACTTGTTGTAGGGCAGGACGGTGTCCTTCAGGCCGCCGGTCTCCCGGACCACGGGCACGGTGCCGAAGCGCATGGCGATCATCTGGCTCAGGCCGCAGGGCTCGCTGATGGAGGGCATGAGGAAGATGTCGGCGCCGGCATAGATCATGTCGGATAGGGGGGCGGAGTAGGTGATCTGGGCGGAGAAGCGGCCGGGATACTGGTGCTGAGCGTTGCGGAAGGCCTCCTCGTACTGCCAGTCGCCGGTACCCAGCACCACCATCTGCACATTCATCTCCATGATCTGGTGGAGCACGTCGGTGACCAGAGAGAAGCCCTTGTGGCCCACCAGACGGGAGACGCAGGCGATAATGGGGGCGGATTCGTCCTCCCGCAGGCCCACCGCCTTCTGGAGGGCCAGCTTGCAGGCGGTCTTGCCCTTGGTGGGGTTCTTGGCGGTGAAGTTGGCCGCCAGGCCGGGCTTCTTGGCCGGATCGTAGAGGGCCATGTCAATGCCGTTGAGGATGCCCTGGAGCTTGCCGCTCTGCTGGTTGATGACCGCGTCCATGCCGTGGGCATAGAAGGGCATACGCAGCTCCTGAGCGTAGGTGGGCGACACGGTGGTCACATAGGTGGAAGCCATGATGGCGCCCTTCATCAGGTTCACATCTCCGTGGAAGGCCAGCATCCCCTCGTTGAAGTAGTTGCGGCCCAGACCGATGACATCCTCCAGCACCTGGTCGCCGTAACGGCCCTGATACTCAATGTTGTGGATGGTGAACACGCTCTTGGCATTGCCCAGCTGGGGGATGCGGTACTTGTCCTCCAGCAGGTAGACGGGTACCAGGGCGGTCTGCCAGTCGTTGCAGTGGATGATGTCGGGCCACCAGTCCAGCTGTCCCGGTGTCTCGATGACGGCCCGGGAGAAGTAGGCGAACCGCTCGCAGTCGTCGAAGTGGCCGTACATCTGCCAGCGCTTGAAGTAATACTCGTTGTCCACAAACCAGTAGGTGACCCCGTCCCGCTCCAGCTGGAAGATGCCGCAGTACACCTGCCGCCAGGACAGCGTGACGTTGAAATACTTCAGGAAGGTCATCTGGCTGCGCCACTCCCCGCTGACGCCCTCGTACAGGGGGAGGATCACCTTGACCTCATGGCCGGCCTGGGCCAGAGCTTTGGGCAGGGAGCCGGCCACATCGGCCAGACCGCCGGTTTTGATGAAGGGCACCGCTTCCGAGGCGGCAAACAGGATTTTCATAGTAAGACCCCTTTCTCCAGACAAATTTACAGACGAGACCGCCGGGGGGACAGGGCAGGAACTGCACCGCCTCCCCGGCGGGAACAATGTAGGATTACACCACGGAGCCCTTGGCGATGGCCAGAGGATAGGTGAGATGGCCCATCAGCATGCGGTCCTGGTTGACGGTGACGTCCTTGTCGGTGATCACATAGGACAGAGAGGCGCCGCTCTTGACCACAGTGCCCTGCATCAGCACGCAGTTGGACACCTTGGCGCCCTTCTCGATGACCACGTGCCGGGAGACGATGGAGTTCTCCACCTCGCCCTCGATGAGGCAGCCGTCGGCCACCAGGGAGTGGATGGACTTGGCGTCGGGGCCGTAGTAGGTGGAGGGACTGGAGCGGTCCTTGGTGCGGATGGGCCGGGCGGGGTTGAACAGGTCGTCCCGCACGGCGGGGTCCAGCAGGTCCATGGAGCGCTCGAAGTAGCCGCTCACCGACTGGAAGCGGGCCACATAGCCCTGGTGCACGTAGGACATGAGCTTCAGGGTCTTCAGACGGGGCTGGAGCACGCCGCGGCTGAAGTTGATGATGTCATGGGCGGCGCAGTAGTCCACCATATCCAGCAGCAGCTTCTTGGAGAGGATGTAGACCTCCAGGCTCTCCAGCGTCTTGTCCGCGGCCACCGGGTGGACGGACAGGTCGGTGACCCGGCCCTCCTCATCCACCTCCACGTACTCGGAGAAGCGGGGAGCGCCCTTCAGGGTGGGGGTGCACACCATGGTCACATCGGCCCCGGTGTCGATGTGCTGCTGGAGCACCTCGGCCACCGGCAGGTTCACCGCCATATCGCCCCAGGCCAGAATCACATACTCCTGGCGGATGTTTTCCAGATAATCGGCCACGCCGGCCAGGGCGTCCATGTTGCCCCGGTACTCGCCGCCCCGCTCCGCATAGCCGAAGGGGGGCAGGATGCGCAGGCCGCCGTGGCGGCGGGACAGCTCCCAATCCTTACCGGAGCCCACGTGGTCCAGCAGGGACTGATAGCTCTGATGTACAATGATGCCCACGTCGGTGATGCCGGCGTTGACATAGTTGGAGAGCATGAAGTCCACCAGGCGGTACCGCCCGCCGAAGGGCAGGGAGCAGGTGTTCCGGGGACGGGTCAGCTCCCCCAGGTTGGCGTCGGACCGGTACGCAAAAATGATGCCGTGCAGGTCGTTCATGCCTGCTCACCTCCTTTCACATCTTCCCGGATCATGGCGCTTGGCTTCACAACCGCCTTGTCTCCGATGGCAACGCCGCCGCCTACCACGGCGATGCCCCAGTCCGGGTCCTCACTGGGGGGCGCGCCGATGGTGGCCTCCTCCCCGATGACGGCGTTCTCCGCCACAATGGCGTAGGCCACAACGGCCCCCTTCTTCACCACCGCGCCGGGCATGAGGATGGAATACTGGACGTCGGCTCCTTCCTCCACCGTGACGGAGTGGAAGAGTACCGAGTTCTCCACCGAGCCGTCCACCTGGCAGCCGCCGGTGACCAGAGAGTGGGAGATCTGGGCGTTGGGGCCGGTGACATGGGGGGGCTTGATGGGGCTGCGGGCGTAGATGGGCCAGCTGGGATCATACAGGTCGATGCCGCTGTGGGGGGCCAGCATGTCCATGTTGGCATCCCACAGGGAGTTGATGGTGCCCACGTCCTTCCAATAGCCGGAGAAGCGGTAAGTCATCAGCTTCTCGCCGGCGGCGAGCATGTTGGGGATGATGTTCTTGCCGAAGTCGTTGGAGGAGTTGGGGTCGGCCTCGTCGTCGATGAGGTACTGACGCAGCTTGGACCAGGTGAAGACATAGATGCCCATGGAGGCCAGGGTGCTCTTGGGGTGCTGAGGCTTCTCCTCAAACTCGTAGACCTGGCCGTCCTCGTTGGCGTTCATAATGCCGAAGCGCTTGGCCTCCTCCAGGGTCACCTCCAGCACGGAGATGGTGCAGGCGGCCTCGGTCTTCTTGTGCTGGGCCACCATGTCGGAGTAGTCCATCTTATAGATGTGGTCGCCGGAGAGGATGACCACATAGTCCGGGTCGTACAGGTCCAGGAAGCCGATGTTCTGATAGATGGCGTTGGCGGTGCCCTTGTACCAGGTGCCCTGATCGCCCTCCCGCATGTAGGGGGGCAGGATGTGCACGCCGCCGTCGGACCGGTCCAGGTCCCAGGGCTGGCCGGAGCCGATGTAGCTGTTCAGCTCCAGGGGGCGGTACTGGGTGAGCACGCCCACGGTGTCGATGCCGGAGTTGACGCAGTTGGACAGGGGAAAGTCAATGATGCGGTACTTCCCGCCGAATGGGACGGCAGGCTTGGCCACCTGGCTGGTGAGGGCGTAGAGCCGACTGCCCTGTCCGCCCGCCAACAGCATGGCCACAACTTCTTTTTTCATATGTCGTTCACCTCTGATGTAGTGTAAACTCCCCCAGATGGGAGGTGCACGCTGGATTCAGGTTTCCGATTTGGCCTTGGGTCCGGGCCGGGCCGCGGCCTTGGACTTCCGGGCGGCTGTCTTGTCGGCGGCGGATTTTCCGCCCTCCCCCGCCTTTTTGGCCTTGGAGGAGGTCTTCTTTTCGGCGGCCTCCTTGCTGGCGTCCTTCTTTTTCCGCACGGGATTGCGGCGGGTGCAGCGGTAGATCACTGCCGACATGGGGGGCAGGTCAATGGACAGGGCCTGCTCCTGATCGTGGCAGGGGGTGTTCACCGTCTTGAGGGGGGCGGTGTCCCCCAGGCCGCTGCCGCCGAACTCCTCGGCGTCGGTGTTGAAGATGGGGGCCCAGGTGCCCGCGAAGGGGGCGCCCACATAGTAGCCCTTCCGGTGGATGGGGGAGAAGTTGCACACCACGATGAGCGGTTTGCCCTCCCGGTCCCAGCGCAGGAAGGCCACGGTGTCGGCCTTGTTGTCGTCGGCGCACAGCCACTGGAAGCCCTGCCAGGAGTCGTCCTGCTCCCACAGGGGGGACTCGGCCAGATAGAGGGCGTTGGCCGCCTTGAAGAAGGCGTGGAGCTTCTTGTGGGGCTCGTACTGCAGCAGGTGCCAGTCCAGGGAGTACTCGTAGTGCCACTCGTTCCACTGGCCGATCTCCGCCCCCATGAAGGAGAGCTTCTTGCCGGGGTGGGTGAGCATATAGGTGTAGAAGGCCCGGACACCGGCGAACTTCTCCGGGTTGTCCCCGGGCATCTTGCCCAGGAAGGAGCCCTTCATGTGGACCACCTCGTCGTGGGACAGAGGCAGGATATAGTTCTCCGAGAAGGCGTACATGAGGGAGAAGGTGATGTCCCGGTGGTTGAACTGCCGGAAATAGGGGTCCAGCTTGATGTAGTGGCAGATGTCGTTCATCCAGCCCATGTTCCACTTGAAGTTGAAGCCCAGGCCGCCGTCGTCCACCGGATAGGTCACCTTGGGCCAGGCGGTGGATTCCTCAGCGATCATCAGCACGTCCGGGTGGGCGGCGAAGATGGTGGTGTTCAGCTTCTGGAAGAACTCGATGGCCTCCAGGTTCTCTTTGCCGCCGTGGATGTTGGGCATCCAGGCTCCGTCCTGACGGCCGTAGTCCAGATAGAGCATGGAGGATACCGCGTCCACCCGCAGGCCGTCGGCGTGGTACTCCTCCAGCCAGAACATGGCGTTGGAGAACAGGAAGGAGCGCACCTCGTTCCGGCCCAGATCAAAGACCTGAGTGCCCCAGTCGGGGTGCTCCCCCTTTCGGGGATCGGAGTACTCATAGGTGGGGGTGCCGTCGAAGTGGTACAGGCCGAAGGCGTCCCGGGGGAAGTGGGCGGGGACCCAGTCCAGAATCACGCCCACGCCCGCCTGGTGCAGCTGGTCGATGAGGTATTTGAGATCGTCGGGGGTGCCGAACCGGCTGGTGGCGGCAAAGTAGCCGGTGACCTGGTAGCCCCAGGAGGCGTCCAGGGGGTGCTCCATCACCGGGAGCAGCTCCACATGGGTGTAGCCCATCTCCTTTACATAGGGGACCAGGTAGTGGGCGGTGTCCCGGTAGGAGAGGAACTCCCCCTCGCCGGTGCGCCGCCAGGAGCCCAGGTGGCACTCGTAGATGTTCATGGGCCGGCGGTACGGGGGATTCTTGGCCCGGTACTCCAGCCAGCTCTTGTCCCCCCAGGGGTACTCGTCCAGCTCGTAGATCTTGGAGGCGTTGCCCGGGCGGGTCTCCGCGTGGAAGGCGTAGGGGTCGGCCTTGGCCACCACCTTGCCGTCGGGCCCCTGGATGGCATACTTATAGGTATCATAGCGCTTCAGGCCGGGAATGAATCCCTGCCAGATCCCGCCCTCCACCTTTTCCAGGGGAGCGGCGGTCTCATCCCATCCGTTGAAATCTCCGAAGACGCACACCTGCTTGGCGTTGGGCGCCCACACCCGGAAGGTGCAGCCGCTCTGGCCGTCCACCTCGTCGGCGTGGGCCCCAAAACACCGCCATGCGTGGCAGCTGCGCCCCTCCGAGAAGGCTTCCAACTCTAAAAACAGGTCATATTCGGATAGTTTTCCATGATAATTGACCAATGAGATCACCTCATTCCTATCAGATCAGCCGATTTTGCGTCTAAAATGACAAGTGTACAAAACCGAGATCCCTGATATTTATATAAATTATACAACACGCGTTTCACACCGTCAAGTCAAAAGGGTGTGAAATGGAATTTTATAGAGCTGAATATACAGGGCAATGTCCCGCCGCGCCGTTTTTCACAGAAAAGCCGCGCGGCGGGACATATTTCATTTTGACTTATCCGGCCATGAGCATCTCTTCCAGAAGCCGGGAGAAAATCTTGGGAATTGTGAGCCGTTCCACCCCCTGGGCGGAGAGGATGGGGACGGCGTCCCGCACCTGGCCGTCCAGAGAGACCTCCATCTCTCCCACGGTCTGCCCCTGTTCCACTGGGGCGGCCAGATCCTGGGCCAGGGTGACCTTGGTGGTGACCTGCCCCTCCTGGCCCTTCCGGACCAGCAGGCGGCACTCCCGCGCCAGCTGGGGCTGGACCTGTCCCTGCTCGCCCAGCAGCACCGGGATGGGGGCCAGGGGGGAGTCCGGGTATACGCTGACCAGAGTGTAGGAGGCGAAGCCGTAGTCCAGCAGGGCCTTGGCGTCCTCAAAGCGGTCGGCGGAGGTGGGGGACTTCATCACCACGGCAATGAGCTCCATGCCGTCCCGCTCCGCCGTGGCCGACATACAGTAGAGGGCTGAGTCGGTGGAGCCCGTCTTCAGGCCGGTGGCACCCTGGTAGAAGCGGACTAAGCGGTTGGTGTTGGTCAGCCCGAAGGCCCCGTTCCGGATGGAGTCCATCCAGATGGTGGTGTACTCCCGGACGCCGGGGTGGTTGAGCACCAGCTCCCGGGACATGAGGGCGATGTCATGGGCGGAAGTCACATGGCCCTGGGCGGGCAGACCGGTGCAGTTGAGGAAGGTGGTGTCCCCCATTCCCAGCTCCTGAGCACGCCGGTTCATCTGCTCCACAAAGGCGGTCTCGCTCCCCGCCAGATACTCCGCCATGGCCACGGCGGCGTCGTTGCCCGAGACCACGGTGATGCACTTCACCAGCTCCCCCACCGTCATCTGTTCCCCCTCTTTCAGGTAAACCTGGGAGCCGCCCATGCCGGCGGCATAGGCGGAGACGGTGACCACGTCCTCCTTGGCGATGCGGCCGCTGTCCAGGGCCTCGAAGATGAGCAGCAGGGTCATCACCTTGGTGACGCTGGCCGGTTCCAGCTTTTCGTGGGACGCCTTTTCATAGAGGAGGGTCCCGGTCTCCTTCTCCATCAGCACCGCGGAGGCGGCGGAGAGGTCCAGGGCCGGCTGGGCCGCCTCCGCCGTCTCCCCGGCCGCCGCCGCGGGGCCGGTGAGCAGAGCCGCCGTCAGCAGCAGGGCACAAATTCGCTTCATGGAACAAACGCCTCCCGTTTCTTGGTCTTGTGGATTCAGGATGTGGAGGCGAGGAGCCTTCTATACCCGGCGGGAGGCCGGTAAATTTTTGCTTTCCGGCATCACACGCCCTTTACCATAATCCAGGATGTGCGATTTTTTTGTAAAATTCCGCCGTGGCGGGAGAAAAATTTCTTATTGGGACGGAAACGTACAACTTTTCCCCTCTGCCCGCCCGGGGTGAGGAGGGATATGGTGAAGAGAGACAAGAAGGCTCTGGACCGGGAGGCACTGCTGGAGCAGATGGGAAAGCTGGCCTGCGCCAAGGTCAACGACGCGGTCAAGCTGGCCTACCTTCCGGAGGAGGAGCGGGACGCCATCGGGCGGCTGGATCTGTCCGCCCTGACGGAGTTCCGGCGCAGCGGGACGGGGACGGTGGAGATGAAATTCACCGACCGGATGCGGGCCCTGGAGCGGCTTCTGGAGCTGAGCGGACCCAGCGGGGAGGAGCAGCTGGAGCGGTTTTTGCAGAGAATGGAGGAGCCGGAGGCGTGAGACCCCTGAAGTTTTCCAAAAAGCAGCGGCGGGTGCTCACCTGGTGGCGGCCCTCCTCCCCGGACAGCGGCTATGACGCCATCTTGTGCGAGGGGGCGGTGCGCAGCGGCAAGACGTTGTGCACCGGGCTGTCCTTCTTCTGCTGGGCTATGACCTGCTTCGCTCAAAAGAGCTTCGCCCTGTGCGGCAAGTCCGTGCCGGCGGTGCGGCGGAACCTGTGGCAGGAGCTGCGGCCCATTCTGAGGGAGATGGGGTTTCAGATCCGGGAGCGGCTGTCCCAGAACCGGATCGACATATCTCTGGGACAGCGGCGCAATACCTTTTATCTGTTCGGCGGGCTGGATGAGCGGTCCGCCGCTCTGGTCCAGGGGATCACCCTGGCGGGGGCCCTGCTGGACGAGGCGGCGCTGATGCCCCGCTCCTTTGTGGAGCAGGTGTGCGCCCGGTGCTCGGTGGAGGGGAGCCGGCTGTGGTTCTCCTGCAACCCGGAGAGCCCCGCCCACTGGTTCTATCAGGAGTGGGTCCAGAAGGCCCGGGAGAAAAATGTGCTGCGGCTGTCCTTCACCATGGAGGACAACCCCGGACTGTCCCGGGAGACCATCCGGCGGTACGAGGCCATGTTTCAGGGGGCCTTCTACCGCCGGTTTATTCTGGGGGAGTGGGCCCAGGCGGAGGGCCTCATCTACGACTTCTTCGGGCCGGAGCTGGTGCGGGAGGCGCCGGAGGGGCTGGGCGGGCCCTGGTACATCTCCTGTGACTACGGGACGGTGAACCCCACCTCCATGGGCCTTTGGGGCAGAAAAGACGGGATCTGGTACCGGGCGGCGGAGTTTTACTACGACTCCCGGAGGGAGCGGAGGCAGAAGACTGACGGAGAGTACGCCCAGGACCTGTCCGCGCTGGCGGGGGGACGGAAGATCCAGGGCGTGGTGGTGGACCCCTCCGCCGCCAGCTTTCTGGAGCTGCTCCGGCGGCAGGGGTGGCCGGTGGTCCGGGCCAAAAACGACGTGCTCTCCGGCATCCGCACCACGGCGGAGCTGCTGCGGGCGGGAAAAATCGTCATCTGCTCCCACTGCCGGGACGCCATCCGGGAGTTCGGACTGTACTGCTGGGACACCTCCGGCACCGGCGGCGATCGGGTGGTCAAATCCAATGACCACGCTATGGACGATATCCGTTACTTCGCCGCCACGGTGGCGGCAAAGAATGGCGAAAGTTTCTTTGCCGGAAGTGTAGAGCGGGCTTCCATTTAACGAAGATCCGGGAGAGGGAGGAAATTTGATGTGAAGTGGTTTGCAAAGAAAAAACCGGCGGCCCGGGTACCCCAGGTCCAGCTGCGGGACGTGGAGCACCACCCCTTCGGGGTGCTGGACCGGTACGTCCCCCTGCGCCGGGGGGAACTGGACCTGTACCGCTCCATCCGGGAGGCGGTGCCCATTGTGGACGCCGCTATTTTAAAGCTGGTACGGCTGTGCGGAGGCGTCATCGTCCAATGCCCGGACCCGGAGGGCCAGAGGGGGCTGGAACAGTTTTTGAAGCAGGTGGACACCGGGCGGGGACAGAGGGGCATTCAGTCCTTTCTGGACCAGTATCTGGACTCCATGTTCACCTGCGGCCAGGGGGTGGGAGAGATCGTCCTCTCCCCCGGCGGGCAAGACATTGCCGCCCTGCTGTGCGCCGATCCGGGGCAGGTGGAGATCAAGGAGGGGGACACGCCCCTGGACTTCCGGCTGTGCACCCGGGACGGGAGCGGGCAGCTGGAGGAGCTGCCCTGGCAGGAGCTGCTGCTGTTCACCCCCTTTCAGCCGGGGACGGACAGCCCCTACGGGGTGTCCCTGCTGCGGTCCATGCCCTTTTTGAGCGGAATCCTCCTGAAAATCTACCAGGCCGTCGGCCAGAACTGGGAGCGGGTGGGCAACCTGCGCTTCGCCGTGGTGTGCAAGCCCGGCGAGGGGGACGGCCTGTCCACCCAGGAGCGTGGGGAGATGATAGCCAGCGAGTGGTCCGCCGCCATGCGCTCCACCCGCCAGGGGGCGGTGCGGGACTTCGTGGCGGTGGGCGACGTGGACATCAAGGTCATCGGCGCGGACAACCAGATTTTGGACAGCGAGGTGCCGGTGCGGCAGATTCTGGAACAGCTCATCGCGCGGACGGGCATTCCGCCCTTCCTGCTGGGGCTGTCCTGGTCCTCCACCGAGCGCATGAGCGCCCAGCAGGCCGACCTGCTCACCAGTGAGATCACCGCCATCCGCCGGGGGGTGGAGCCGGTGGTCCGGAGGGTGTGCCAGCTGTGGCTGCGCCTCCACGGCATTGCCGGGCCGGTGGAGGTGGACTGGGAGGACATCAATTTGCAGGATCTGGTGGAGGAGGCCAAGGCCGGGCTCTATCAGGCCCAGACGGAACAGATCAGGAGGGAGACAACGTGAAGATCATCAAAACATCCCAGGAGCCCCAGGCGGTCCTTCAGCCGGGGCATCTGGAGGACATCAACCGCCTCAGCCGCACGCCCCTGACGGAGGCGGAGGTGTACGCCTTCTCGGTGCGCCTGTGCGACAACGAGGTGGACCGGGACGGGGAGCGGTTTGCCCCCAGGACCCTGGAACAGCTGGCCCCCCTGTTTGTGGGCAAGAGCGGCATCTTTGACCACAACTGGAGCGCCCAGGGCCAGGCGGCCCGGCTCTACCGCACCGAGGTGATGGCGGAGCCCGGACGCCTTACTCAGGCGGGGGACCCCTACTGCTGGCTGAAGGGGTACGCCTATATGGTGCGCACTCCGGACAACCAGAGCCTCATCGCCGAAATCGAGGGGGGTATCAAAAAGGAGGTCAGCGTGGCCTGCTCGGTGGAGAAGGCGGTGTGCTCCATCTGCGGCGCGCCCCGGGGAGAGAGCTGCGGCCACAAGCCCGGGGAGGTGTACGACGGGAAGCTGTGCTACATCAGCCTGGAGGAGGCCAGCGACGCGTACGAGTTTTCCTTTGTGGCGGTGCCCGCCCAGCCCCATGCCGGGGTGGTCAAGGGATTTTCCCGCCGCCGGGAGGCGGCCTCTCTGAAGGAGCTGGTCCAGGGGAATGCCGGATGCGCCCGGGAGCTGGAGGCGCTGGAGCACGAGGCGGCGCTGGGCCGGAAGTGGATCTCCTCCCTCCGCGCCGATGTGGTGCGGCTGGGTGGGCTGGCCGACCCCAAGCTGGACTTGGCGGTGCTGAAAGCCATCGCCGAAAAGCTGGAGGAGGGGGAGCTCCAGGAGCTGAAGCGGGCCTATCAGGCCCGGGCCCAGGAGCGGTATCCTCTGGCGGTGCAGCTAGGGTACGGAAAGGAGCCGGAGCGGCGTCCCGAGGAGGACGGAGCGTTCTTGATCTGACCGGCAGTTCGGGTTTGATTCTGAATCTTTGAAAAAACAAAGGAGGAACACACAGTGAGTAAGGTTTCGTTTGAGGACATCGGGGCGGTCATCGCCACCTTTGCCGCCCAGGACGGCGTGAAGCCCGGCCAGATGGTGAAGATCACCGCCAACGGTGAGGTGGGGGCGTGCAGCGCCAACGACGCCTTTGCCGGGCAGGCCCAGTCTGTCCGGGGCGGCTTTGCCGGGGTGCAGGTGAAGGGTTTCCTGACTCTGCCCATTACCGGCAGCGTGGCACTGGGCCGGGTCAGTCTGGCGGCCGACGGCACCGGCGGCGTGCAGACGGCCTCCACCGGCGGCGTGCCCGCCCTGGTGGTCAGTGTGGACGCTGCGGCCAAGACCGCCGTGGTCTGTCTGTAAGAAAAAGGAGGTTTTTGCTATGGCGAATCAGTTTGACACCATCCGCCTGGAGAAGGGGATGTACCAGGAGGCGGGCCGCTCCTTTACCCAGGTGCTGGAGCAGCTGGACCCCTCGGAGCAGTACAAGGGCACCCGTTTGGAGGGGCTGGACGCCTTCCAGCGGCAGCTCAAGCGCTTTGACATCAAGGTGAAGGGGGCGGGCTCCGACCCGGTGGAGAAGTTCTTCCGCACCGCCGACTCGGCGGTGCTCTTCCCCGAGTACATCGCCCGCTCGGTGCGCCAGGGCATGGAGGAGGCCAACCTGCTCCCCGCCATCACCGCCGCCACCACCCGCTTTGAGGGGATGGACTACCGCTCCATCACCGCCGAGGCCGGGGGCGGCGAGAAGGAGCTGAAGGCGGTGGACGAGGGGGCGGCCATCCCCGCCACCACCATCAAGGTCCAGGCCAACCTGGTGAAGCTCCACAAGCGGGGGCGCATGCTGGTGGCCTCCTATGAGGCGGTGCGGTACCAGAAGCTGGACCTGTTCTCCGTCACCCTGCGGCAGATCGGCGCACACATCGCCCGGATGCTGCTCTCCGACGGTGTGGACGTGCTGATGAACGGGGACGGCAACGAAAACGAGGCGGAAGCGGACGAGACCACCGCCGCCTCCACCCTCACCTATGACGATTTGGTGACCTTCTGGGGCAAATTTGATCCCTATGAGATGAACACCCTGCTGGTGAGCCCCGACGTGATGCTGAAGATGCTCAAGCTCACCGAATTCAAAGACCCCCTTACCGGGCTGAACTTCCAGGGCACCGGCAAGCTGACCACCCCCCTGGGAGCCACCCTGCTGCGCACCTCGGCGGTGCCCGCCGATACGGTCATCGGACTGGACCACCGGTACGCCCTGGAGCTGGTTCAGGGCAGCGACGTGATGGTGGAGTACGACAAACTCATCGACCGGCAGCTGGAGCGGGCGGCCATCACCACTCTGTGCGGCTTTGCCAAGCTGTTCCCCGACGCCTCCCGGGTACTGAAGGTCAAGGCGGCGGAAGAGGACTGACGATGACGGAGAAGGTTCTGAAGCTGCTGGCCGCCATGGGGGCGGACACCAGCCAGGAGGAGCTGCTCACCCCCCTGTGCCAGGCGGTGCAGGACTCCCTCGCCCGGCGGCTGAGGCCCGGGGTGACGGCGGAGGACTGTGAGAGCGCCTTTGTCACCGCCGCGGCCTGGATGGTGCTGGCGGGGCTGCGCACCGGGGACGGCGGGGAGGGCGTCACCGCCTTTACCGCCGGGGATGTGACCATCCGCCGGGAGGGAGGCCGGGAGACGGCCTCCCTCCTGGAGCAGGCGGAGCGGCTGATGGCCCCCTATGTGGTGGACGGCGGCTTCTTTGTCCAGGGGGTGAGGGGATGATGGAGCAGGAGTGGTCCGCCCTGCTGGAGCGGTACGGCCAGAGGGTAGTGCTGCACCAGGGGGAGCAGGAGACTGCCGGCAAGGCGTTTTTGCAGCCCATCCGGGAGACTGGGCAGGAGCAGCAGGTCCCCAGCCCCCTGGGATTCCGCCGGGAGGACCGGTTTTTATATCTGGGGGCCCCGGACTGTCCCCTGGGGCAGGAGGACTGGGTGGAGTGGAACGGCGCAGGCTTCACGGTGTGGTCCGCCCACCCGGTCCGTGTGGGGCAGACCGTTTTGTATACCTGGGCGGTGCTCCGGCCCAGGGATCTGGAGGCGGAGGCGGCACTATGAGCGATGGACTGGACAAGATCCGGGAGCGGATGGCGGACTATTTGAATGCCCAAGGCGTGACCGCGGTCACCGCTTGGCCGGCGGAGGAGCGCCTGCGGCGGGAGGGAGCGGTGGCGGCGGTTACCTTGAGAGCCTGTCAGGCTGGGCCGGCCGGCTTTCAGTCCTACTTAGGGGAGCGGTACAACCAGGAGACGGAACAGTGGGAGGAGATCTACGGCCGGAAGGTTCAGCTGACCTTCGGCCTGGACCTGTACGCCCTGCCCCAGGCTGGGGAGGCGGCCCTTCAGACGGCGCTGGATATTCTGGCCCAGGCCTGCGCCGGGGCGGGGCCGGAGGGACTTACCATCCAGGAGTTTTCCAGCGGAGAGACGGCCTATGACGGGGACAGCCGCCTGCTGCGCAAGCCGGCCCAGGCGGTGTGCACCGCCTATCTGTACGCCATTACGGAGGCGGACGGCACGTTCCTGGACTTTGAGATCAGAGGGGAGAGGATTCCATGAGCATTACCACACACGAGCGCCCGGGGGTGTACTCCTCCTACGGCGCATCATCCCTGATCCGCGGAAGCGGCGGGAGAAAGACCGTGGGACTGGTGGCGGTAAACACCAAGGCTACCGCCAAGACGGTCTACACCATCACCAGCTATGAGGAGGCGGTGACCACCTTCGGCAGCGCCGGCGGTCAGGACATGGCCGAGCTGATCCGGGTGATCCTCCTCAACGGGGCGGCTGCGGTGGCGGCGGTCCCCATCGCCGCCAGCACCGACTATGAGGCCGGATTTGCGGTTCTGGAGGGGCAGGAGAACGTGAGCGTGGTGGTGTGCGACAGCACCACCCAGACCGACCAGCAGGATCTGCGGGACAGCGTGGCCGCCGCATCCGCCACCCGGCGGGAGCGGATCGCCGTGGTGGGCGGGGCGGCCAGCGAGACGGTGACCAACCTCATTTCCAGAGCCGCCGCTCTGAACAGCGAGCGGGTGGTTCTGGTGGCCCCCGGCGGAACTGATGAGGACGGGACCGCACTGTCCGGTCTCACCGCCGCAGCGGCGGTGGCCGGAGCCATTGCCGCCCAGAGCGACCCGGCCCTGCCCTTGAGCGGGGCGGAGCTGACGGGCCTGCACGGCCTCTCCCAGCAGTATAACGACAACGACATCGACCTGCTGGTGCGGGGCGGAGTCACCCCTCTGGAGAGTGTGGCGGGAGTGGTCTCCGTGGTCCGGGGCATCACTACCCGCACCACCACCGGGGAGTCGCCGGACACCACCTGGCGGGAGCTGTCCACCATTTTGATCGTGGACGACGTGATCCCCTCCATCCGGGAGAGCCTGCGGGCCAAGTTCCGCCGGGCCAAGAATACCGAGCAGAGCCGGGGGGCCATCCGCTCCCAGGTGATTCTGGAGCTGGAGAGCAAGCTGAGCCGGGAGATCATCACCGGCTATGAACACGTGACTGTGTCGGCGGACACGGAGAACCCCACGGTGTGTCTGGTGGAGTTCTCCTTCACCGTGGCCCACGGCCTCAACCAGATCTGGCTGACGGCCAGCATTACCATTTAAACCAGGGCCGCTCGCGAAAAAAGCGGGCGGCCCCCATTCAAATAAAGGAGGGAGCAACCCTTGAGCATCGCAGGATTTCCCACCAGCAGCGACATCTATCTGGAGGTGGACGGCACCAAGGTGGCGGTGGTCCAGAGCTATACTGCAAAGGCTTCCAAGACCAGCCGGGCGGTGGAGGCCTTTGGGGAGGAGGAGCCGGTGGCCACCGTCCCCGGCCAGACCACCCATGTACTGGAGCTCACCCGGCTGTACGCCACCGACGAGGCCATCCGGGACGGCATCGACTTCTACAGCCTCAGCGACTTCTCTCTGGTCATCTGTAAGCCCGACCGGAAGGTCATCTACTCCGACTGCCAGTGGAGCGGCATTCAGGAGACGGGCACCCTGGGGGACATGGTGCTGGAAAAGGTGACCATTGTGGCCGGAAAGCGGCTGGAGACGGAGGTGTAAGCCGGTGGGCGCGTCGATTTTAGCGGGCCGGGACCGGATGGACCTGGACAACGGCATGCGGCTGCGGCTGCTGTCCGCCCTGGAGGTGCTCCAGGCCCGGCGGGAGGCGGAGGAGCTGGCCCAGTCTGATCGGGAGCGGGCCCTGTGCTCCAACGCCTGCCTGCTCTCCCGGGCCCTGGAGACCCAGGAGGGGGAGCCGGTCTTTTCCAGCGGCCGGGAGGTGCTCGCTGGACTGCGGGTGGAGGAGATCGCCGCCCTGGCCGGCACCTGGAGCCGCTTCAACCGGGAGGAGAACCCCGGTCTCGCCATGGAGGCGGAGCAGGCGGAGAATGTAAAAAAAAAATAGCTCAGGACGGGGCGGAGCGGCTGCGGTGGAAGGTGCTGAGAGCCTTCGGAGCCCTGCCCACTGAGGAGCGGTCCAGGGCCATGCGGGACCGGGACTATGTTTGGTGCCTGACCCACATGGCCCTGGATCAGGAGGAGGAGCTCTCCCGGCTGTGCCCCAGCTGCCGCCTCCAGGCGGAGGAGGCGCGGTGCCCGGTGTGCGGCCGCCCGGCCGGGAGCTGGGAGGGGGCGCTCAACCCCTCCTTTGACCGGGAGCGCTATGAGCGGCTGAGGAAGGGGGGACAGCCATGAGGGACTATCTGGAGGAACTGCTGGACCGTCTGACCCAGGAGGACGAGGAGGAGGCCGCCGGTGTCTGGGAGACGCAGGCGGTCTCCCTCATTCTGCCCAAGGCGCTGGAGGCAGAGGCGCCGGAAAGGGCGCTGGAGCTGCCGGAGGGAGTGGCTGCGGGAGACACGGGCTCCGGTGAAAGTGGAGAGTGGCCCTGGCTGGAGCGGGAATTGGTGCCGGGGCTGGATACTGCCCTGGACCAGGATGCGGCGCTTTCGGATTCCACGGGGGAGCTGGACGAGGCGCTTGCCTCCGGCGGGGAGCGGCCTGTCATGGGGGAGGATGGGCCGGCGGAGGCCGGCGCGGTTCTGCTGGAACAGATCAGGAGCCGGAGGCGGCCCGCTCTGCTCCAGCAGGCGCAGGATTTGGAGCGGCAGGCGGGCCAGGCGCTGGCCTTGGCTCAGGACCGCCGGAGCCGCGTCCTGGCGCCGGCTCTAACCCTCCCCTCACGGGGGCAGGCCTCTTTTCCCTCCCAGACGGCGGAGGAAAACGGCGGCGGACAAAGCACCGGTGGGGCGGCCTTGCCGGACGGGGAGGATCAGGCCCGTCTGATCGACCGGGCCTTCCAGCGGGACAGCCGCCGGTACGACCGGGGATTTTCCCTGTACTAAAAGGAGGAATGCAGGTTGATCTTGACGCCCATGCGGTACAAAAGCTACACCTGGCCCCACAATCCAAGGGTGTACTCCATCGACTACGAGCGGAAGATGGCGGTACACAAGGTGCCCTTTGGCTACTACTACCTCCAGGATCTGGGCCGGACCCGGCGGGTCATGGAGGGCGAGGGGGAGTTTGTGGGCGAGGGGGCTTACAGCCAGTTCGGACAGCTGGCCAACGTCTTTTATGAGGAGGGGCCCGGCCTGCTGATCCACCCGGTGTGGCAGGCGGCCAGCGCCTACTTTGTCTCTCTGCGCCTGGAACAGGAGCCCCTGCCCGACTATGTGCGCTACTCCTTCACCTTCTGGGAGGACGCGGATTACTACAACGGAGCGGTGCGGGTGGAGTCGTCCGCCGGAGCGGCGGGGACCGGCTCGGGCGGCACCGGGGGCTTGGCCTCTTCCGGCTCCTCCAGCCGGTACCGGGTGGTCCAGGGGGACACCCTGTGGGGGATTGCCCAGAAGTTCGGCGTGTCCCTGGAGACCCTGGTCGCCCTGAATCCCCAGATCAAAAACCCCAATCTGATCCGGCCGGGAGATGAGGTGAGGGTGGCGTGACCGGCTATGTGTTTACGGCGGGAGGAGTGTCCACACAGCTGCCCGCCCCGGTGTCCTGGACCTTTCAGTACACCGCCGGGGTGCCCTGCGACAGCTTTCAGCTGCGGTGCATCTGGGAGGGGGAGAACGCGGTGCAGCCGGCGGAGTGGGCCACCTTTCAGGCTCTGGAGGGCGGCGAGGTGAAGTTCACCGGAGTGGTGGACGAGTGCGAGACGGTGCGCACCTCTGAGGGGTCCTACTTCGAGGTGAGCGGCCGAGGGATGGCCGCCCGGCTGCTGGACAATGAGGCGCTGAGCCAGGATTATGAGATCGCCACCCTGGCGGACATTCTGCGGGACCACGTGACCCCATACGGCGTGGCCGTGGGGGCGCAGGCCTCCATGGGGGCGGTGTCCCAGTTCTCGGTGGCCGCGGGCAGCAGCGAGTGGTCGGTGCTCTATGACTTTGCCCGGTACTACAACGGGATTTATCCCCGGTTTGATCAGCTGGGGCGGCTGATTCTGACCCCCTGGAGCAATGAGGCCCGGGTGGTGCTGGACAGCACGGTGCCGGTCACCCGTCTGGTGTGTCGGGACCGGCGGTACGGAGTGCTCTCCCAGGTGGTGGTCCGGGACCGGTACCAGGACTGGACGGAGACGGTGGATAACCCCTCCTTCCAGGCGCTGGGCGGACGGCGGCGGCAGGTCATTACCATGCCGGGCAAGGGGCAGTACCAGGCCATGCGCTACAGCGGGCAGTTCCAGCTGGAGCAGTCGGCGGCGGAGCAACTGCGCCTGGAGGTGGAGGTGCCCAAGCTGTTTTTCGCCAAGCCCGGAGATCTGGTCCAGCTGGCCCAGCCGGACTGGGGGCGCAACGGGCAGTACCGGGTGGCCCAGGCTCAGGTGGGCCAGGACGAGCGGGGGGCGTGGACCGTTTTGGAGCTGGCGCCCCCGGACATGGTGTTGTGAGACTAACTATTAAAAGTCAAGCCCCAAATTGAGGGAATTGAGGGTTGGAAGGCGAGGCAAAGACGGCATAGCAAAGCAGAGCGTCAAGCGGCGCTCAAGGTTGGGTGGAGAGGAAAAAATTAGGCTGCCGTTTGGTAAGCCTGTCCGGATTTCTGTAAGGAGTAGATGACCCTCACGAGCTTCTTAGCTGCATGAGAGATGGCGACGTTGTAGTGTTTGCCCTCGGCGCGCTTCTTGGCAAGGTAGGCGGCGAAGGTCGAGTCCCAATGGCAGACATATTTCGTTGCGTTGAAGATAGCGTAACGAAGGTAGCGAGATCCGCGTTTCTCCATATGGGAGTAAGACCCGGCAAGAGACAGCTTTCCGGATTCATATGTAGATGGAGACAGGCCGGCATAGGCAAGGATCTTATCCGGCGAATCGAAATTGGCGAAGTCGCCGACCTCGGCCAAGATCATCGCTCCCATGCGAAGACCCATGCCAGGGATGGTGGTAATAGGTGACTGGATGGAGTTCATGATCTCCTCAATGGAATCCTCCACCTCGGCAATCTCCTTGTCCAGTTCCCGGATGAGCTGGATGGTATGACGAAGCTCCAGCGACTTGGCAGGCATCCTTGAACCAATGGAACGCCTGGCAGCCTCGCGGATTTCCACGGCTTTCTCCCTGTCATAGCGTCCTTTGGAAGCGTCATCCAGTAAAGTTTTGAGATGGGTTAGGTGCGTGTCGGCGATCTGCTGAGCGCCGGGAAACTCGCTGAGGAGCGCATAGACAGACGCCATATGAAGCGTGGGGACGATCGTTTCCAGCTCAGGGAACAGGATGTTCACCAGGCGGGAAACGGACTGCTTGAGCTTTGCTCTCTGCCGAACCTTGTCGAAGCGGTATCTTGTGAGTGACTTTAGCTCCTCGTTGTGGTATGCTGTGTCTGTGTAGGACTTGAGGTCCACATCAGACATGAGCATAGCTGCAATCGTCCGCGCATCAATGCGGTCGGTCTTGGTCTTTCGGAGGCTGAGGCTTTTCCGGTATAGATTGGTGTGCAGAGGGTTAATGACGTAGGTTGCCAGGCCACAGTCAAGAAGAAACCCGAGGATGTTGTAGCTGTAATGTCCAGTGGCCTCAAGCCCTACTTTTATTTTGTCAGCAGGGAAAGCGCAGGACCGGATACGCTGTAGCAGGGTCTCGAAGCCGTCTCGGTTGTTCGGGATTGTGAATACGTCCGCCAGCACCTCACCTTCCGAGCTGAGGATAAAGCAATCGTGCTTGTCTTTCGCAACATCGATTCCAACGCAAATCATAATGATACCTCCAAAAGATGATTTATGATGCTGCATCCACAGTACACCTTGCCTTGTAACCTCGTTCCAAATAAACCGTCTGGCGGTATCTAACTGATTAACAAATCTGCAAAGGGCTGTGGTCGGAGCCTCACAAGAACCGTCTATGCGGTAGGTGACAAAACCAATCCACAGCATCCCTTGCATTGTAGCACACCCCCGGAGAGGGGAATAGAAATACTACTCTTTTATAATACGAGGTGACGAATATGTGGACAGCCAATCGCAAGCGGGAGGGGCGCACCGAGGAGTGCGCCGCCGACCAGGGGGTCGTGACCCTGGGGGGCGACCCGGCCGCCGTCTATCTGGGGGGAGAGCGGCGCTGGGTCTCCCTCTATACCCCCGGCGGATATCAGTGGCGGCCCAAGGCGGGGGACAAGGTGCTGGTGGTCAAGGCGGGGGACCACCGGGAGCTCCCCTGCCTGGTGGGGAAGCGGCCGGACGCTCTGTCGGAGGAGGATGAGCTGCCCCCCGGCTCGGTGCGCATCCACAGCGGCACCGGGGTGGTGCTGCTGGACGAGGACGGGCTGACCTTGAAGGGGGACGAGGTGGCCCTGGAGGGGGACATTTACGTCAACGGGCAGGAACTGGAGGCCTACATTCAGGATATCGTGTACCAGGTACTGGCCTCTATGATGGGATAGGAGGAAGCGGCGATGGAACTAAAATTGGAGCAGGGGGACTATGTGCCCGACGGAGCGGGGGGCTTTGAGACGCTGGACGGGGCCCAGGCCCTGCTGGCCCGGGTACTGTTCCGCCTCACTGCCCGGAGGGGCCAGTTTCCCTTCCTGCCGGAGATGGGCAGCCGGCTGTACCTGCTGGGCCGGGAACGGCCCTCGGCGCGGGAGGCCCTGGCCCTCCAGTACGTCACCGAGGCCCTGGCCCAGGAGGCGGACCTGGCGGTATTGGGGACGGAGCTCCAGGAGGACGGGACAGGGGCGGCCGTCCTGACGGCAAACCTGGAGTGGCGGGGGACGCCCCTGGCCGTCCAGGTGGACGTGACACTGTAGAGGAGGGGTGGACGTGAAAACGGTGGATGAAATTTTTGAGGAGATGCTCTCCTGCTTCGGGGAGAAGACCGGCGTGGAGCTGGAGGCGGGCTGTGACCTGGCGGTGCGGCTGTACGCGGCGGCGGCCCAGGTGTACGCCCTGTACGTGCAGGCGGACTGGGTGGCCCGGCAGGCCTTCCCCCAGACGGCGGAGGGGGAGTATCTGGACCTCCACGCCCAGCTGCGCAGCCTGGAGCGCAAGGAGGCCACCCGGGCGGTGGGCACCCTGCGCTTCACCGCCGGGGAGGCCAGCGAGAACGACCGGGCCATCCCCCTGGGGACGGTGTGCATGACCGCCGGGCTGGTGCGCTTTGAAACCACCCAGGCGGCGGTGCTCTCGGCCGGGGCCACCCAGGTGGACGTACCCGCCCAGGCGGTCCAGCCCGGGAGCGCGGGCAACGTGTCGGCCGACGCCGTCGTCTCCATGGCGGTGGCCCCTGTGGGCATTCAGAGCTGCGGCAACCCCAGTCCATTCCTGGGGGGCAGCGACGGGGAGAGCGACCAGGAGCTGCGGGCGCGGGTGATGGACACCTTCCAACGCCTGCCCAACGGGGCAAACGCCGCCTTCTATGAGCAGGGGGCCCTGTCCTTTGACGAGGTGGCCGCCGCCTCCGTCCTCCCCCGGAACCGGGGCGTGGGGACGGTGGATGTGGTGGTGGCCACCGGAAGCGGACAGCCCGACGAGGAGCTGCTGGCCGAGCTGGAAGACTACTTCCAGACCCGGCGGGAGATCGCGGTGGACGTGCAGGTGCTGGCCCCGGAGGAGGTGGGCGTCACCCTGTCCGTCCAGGTAAAGGCCAAAGACGGCTGGGACGGCTCAGAGGTCCGCACCGGGGTGAAGAACGCATTGCAGGCCTGGTTCTCCGGAGAGCGGCTGGCGCAGGACGTGCTGCTGGCCCAGCTGGGCAGCCTGATCTACGGCTGTGAGGGAGTGGCCAACTATAAGATCGTCTCCCCCGCCGCCGACGTGGCCATCGAGGCGGACCAGCTGCCGGTGCTCTCCTCCATCAATGTGGAGGCGATGACATGAGTTACGCCCAGTATTTGCGGCAGCTGCTGGCTCCGCTGGGGATCTATCAGCTCAACGCCCCCTTTCAGGGGGGAGAGCTGGAGGCCCTGGGAGACGCCTTTGACCAGGTGGAGGGGGCGCTGGAGGAGCTGAACCGGGAGGCCTGTCTGGCCACGGCGGAGGACTGGGGGCTGGAGCAGGTGGCTGACCTCTTTCGCCGCCGTCCCCCCGCCACGACGGTAAAAACTATGCGGGAGGCCCTGGCCGCCCTGCTGCGCATCGGTGGGGACAGCTTTACCCTGGCGGCCATCAACGACACCATCTCCGGCTGCGGCGTCAACGCCCGGGTGGAGGAGACGGACCAGGCTGGGACCGTGGAAGTTTCCTTTCCCCAGGTGCCGGGCATCCCGCCCAACTTTGAGGAGATCCGGGTCATCATTGAGGACATCATTCCCGCCCACTTAATTATCCAGTACCACTACTGGTACCTGACCTGGCAGCAGCTGGAGCAGAAGTTTTCCTGCTGGCAGGACATTGAGGACAAGAACCTGACCTGGTACGGGCTGGAGACCTATGTGGAGCCGGAGGACGAGACATAAAATGCCGGAGCGGGACTTGATGGGTTCCGCTCCGGCATTTTTTATAGATCACCGGGCTACCAGGTTCCGGAGGGGTTCTCCGGCCTGATAGCGCCTCAAATTGTCCAGGGCCAGGCCGATGCAGTTTTTCCGGGTGACCTCCAGACGCATGCCGCCCGCCACGTGGGGGGTGATGAGCAGGCGGGGAACCTCCCAAAGGGGGCTGTCCGCCGGGAGGGGCTCCGGTTCGGTCACATCCAGAGCGGCCCCCCACAGCTTGCCCCCCTGCATCAGCTCCGCCAGGGCCTCCTGGTCCAGAACACTGCCCCGGCCCGCGCTGAGGAGGACGGCGTCGTCCTTCAAAAGGCTCAGGCGCCGGCGGTCCATAAACCGGACGGTGGAGGGGGCGTGGGGCAGCACCAGGGCCACCACGTCCGCCTGGGGAAGCAGTTCGTCGGTGCGCTCCATGGGGAATACCTCATCAAAGCCGGGGACCGGGCCGCCCACCGTCCGCTTCAGCCCGATGGTGCGCGCGGCCCCCAGGGCCTTGCACAGCTGAGCAAAGGCGGAGCCCACATGGCCCGCGCCCGCCACCAGCACTGTGGCCCCGGCCAGGGACTTCATATCGCCCACGTCGATCCAGCTGTGATCGCGTTGCTGGTCCCGGCACTGGGGGATTTTCCGGTACAGGGACAGCAGGCTGGCCAGCATGTGCTCCGCCACCGACTGGCTGTTGGTGCCGGCGGAGGAGGTCATCAGCACTGAGGGCGGCACCGTGTCGGTGTATTGATCCGTTCCCGCCCACATGCAGTGGAACCAGCGGAGCCGGGGGGCCTGGGCGAGCATCTCCGCCCTGGGCCAGCCCATGACGATGGTGGCCTGGGCAAACTGTTCCGGGGTGGCGGTGCGGCGGCCCGCGTACAGGTGGACCGCGTCTGGAGCGGCGGCCTCAAAGGCGGCTTTTTCCTCCTCGCGGACCGGGAGAAGATTCAAAATCACGTCAGGCATCGAAAACGACCTCCTTACGATACAGGTTTATCAAATATATATTTGAGCCTTGTGGGCTGGACTTCAGGATACCACATTCCGGGAGCGGTTTCAACTCTGCGGGGAAGTTCGACGCCTCCCGTCCCTTTACCATGAAAAAAACTTGTGCTACAATAGTGGCTGCTGAACAAACCGCAAAGCGGTTGATTCCCGCGAAACAGCTGGCAGAGAGGAGGCGGAGCCCGTGGAGATCACATTGAACACCCCCCTCACCGATTTCCCCGGCGTGGGCGAGGTGCGGGCCAAAAAGCTGGAAAAGCTGGGCCTGGTCCGGTGCGCTGACCTGATTTCCTACTTTCCAAGGGACTATGAGGACCGGCGGCAGGTGTACTCCATCCGCTCCGCCCCTCTGGGCCAGAAGGTGTGCATCTCAGCCATGGCGGCGGAGCACCCCCGCCTCTCCCGCATCCGCAAGGGGCTGGAGCTGGTAAAGCTGAAAGTGGTGGACCAGGCGGGGGCCCTGCACATCACCTTCTTCAACCAGAGCTATGTGGAGCGGGCCCTCCGGGCCGGAGAGGAATATATTTTTTACGGCGTGGTAGAGGAGCAGGGCAACCGCCGCACCATGGTCAATCCCATCTTCGAGCGGGTGGGAAAGCAGAACTTCACCGGCTGCATCGTCCCCGTCTACCCCCTGACGGCGGGGATCACCAACCACCTGCTCTGCACCCTCACCCAGCAGGCGGTGGGCGCCTGTGCCCAGGATATGCCCGAGACCCTGCCCCGTGGGGTGCGTCTGGACCACGAACTGGCCCAGGCGGAGTTCTCCTATCGGAACATCCACTTCCCAGAGTCCTTCCAGGCCCTGGAGCTGGCCCGGCGGCGGCTGACCTTCGAGGAGCTCTTCTACCTGTCCGCCGGTCTGGCCATGCTGAAGGAGCGGCGGGGGGATGTGCTGGGCTGTGCCATCCCGTCCCGGCCCATGGAGGAATTTCTCGCCCGCCTCCCCTTTCCCCTCACCGGGGCCCAGCGGCGGGTGATGGAGGAGATTGCCGGGGACATGGCCTCGGGCAGGCCCATGAACCGGCTGGTCCAGGGGGACGTGGGCTCCGGCAAGACGGTGGTGGCCGCCTATGCCGCCTGGCTGGCGGCGGGGGCGGGATACCAGTCCGCCCTCATGGCCCCCACGGAGGTATTGGCGGAGCAGCACTTCCGCTCCCTGTCCGCCCTGCTGGAGCCGGCGGGGGTGCGGGTGGGGCTGCTCACCGGCTCCCTCACTCCGGCGGGCAAAAAGAAGGTGCGGCAGGCCCTGGCCGCCGGAGAGATCGACCTTGTCATCGGTACCCACGCCCTCCTCTCCCAGGGGGTGGAGTTCGCCCGGCTGGGCCTGATGGTAGCCGACGAGCAGCACCGGTTCGGAGTGGCCCAGCGGGCCGCCCTGGCCGCCAAGGGGGACTCCCCCCACGTGCTGGTCATGTCCGCCACCCCCATCCCCCGGACCCTGGCCCTGATCATCTACGGGGACCTGGACGTGTCCGTCATCGACGAGCTGCCCCCGGGCCGCACGCCGGTGGAGACCTATGTGGTGCGGGAGGACAAGCGGGCCAGGATGTACAACTTTGTCCGCCGCCTGGTGGGAGAGGGCCGGCAGGTCTACATCATCTGTCCCGCAGTGGAGGAGAATGCAGAGGGCACAATGCAGAATGCAGAGTGGGAGGGGGACGGCCCCGCTCTCGATTTGAAGGCGGTGACCACCTACGCCAAGAAGCTCCAGACGGAGGTGTTCCCCGACCTGAAGGTGGATTTTCTCCACGGGAAGATGAAGCCCAAGGAGAAGGAGGCGGTGATGGCCGCCTTTGCCGCCGGGGAAACCCAGGTGCTGGTGTCCACCACTGTCATCGAGGTGGGGGTGGACGTGCCCAACGCCGCCCTCATCATCATCGAGAACGCGGAGCGCTTCGGTCTCAGCCAGCTCCACCAGCTCCGGGGCCGGGTGGGCCGGGGGAAGCACCAGTCCTACTGCGTGCTCATCACCAACACCCGCAGCGTGGAGGCCATGCAGCGCCTCAGGACCCTGGCCTCTACCACCGACGGCTTCAAGATCTCTGAGGAGGATTTGAAGCTCCGGGGGCCCGGCGACTTCTTTGGCAGCCGGCAGCACGGCCTGCCCCAGATGAAGCTGGCCGACCTGGCCGGAGACATGCGCCTGCTCAGCGAGGCCCAGGACTCCGCCCGGAGGCTGCTGATGGCCGACCCCACCCTCTCCCAGCCGGAGAACCGGCCGGTGCTGGAGCGGGTGCGGACCCTGTTTGCAGACACGCCGGATATTTTCAACTGATGCCGATAAACCATGAGGAGGAATTTACCATGACCCGTTTGGAAGAAGTACAGTATTTGCGCACCGAGCCGGACGGCCGCCACTACAACTGCGCCCAGTCCCTGCTGGTCCCCTTTGGGCCTGAGGTGGGCCTCACCAAGGAGCAGGCGGACGCCCTGGGGGCCAACTTCGGGGCCGGAATGAAGATGGGGTCCACCTGCGGCGTGCTCACCAGCGCCCTGATGCTGCTGGGGATGAAGGGCTGCACCCCCCAGCAGGCCGCCCAGCTGGTCCAGCGCTTCCGGGAGAAGCACCAGGACACCAACTGCGCCGCCCTCCTCTCCAAGGCCAAGGAGGAGGGAATTCCCAAGAAGGAGCACTGCGACAGTCTGGTGCTGGAGATGGCGAAGATCCTGGACGAGGAGTTTTTCACCCAGGAGAAGTGACGGTTCCGGCGGCTTCGCCGCTGGCTCCACAAATGCCAAAAGGGGAAGCCCCGCCGGGCTTCCCCTTTTGACTGTTTTGTGAGAAGGAAGGAATGGAAAATCGAGTCGCAAAGGTTATTGGCGAGGAGACCGGTAAGAGCGGCTGCCGGTCAGCTCGTTAATTTTTTAACCTTTTGCTGGAACCAACTTTACCACCAAATCCGGAAAAATACTATCCCCAAATTCATTATATGCTGCATAAGTAAAAAGTTATAAAATTTCCCCTTCTCTTGCGTCCGGGAGGGGAATGGGATATAATGAGACCCGCGCATCCGGACCCAGGTCCGGTGTATGGATGGAATATAAGGAGAAGGCTATGGATGAATTGGAACAGCTCCCGATCCCCCTGCTGATGTGGTACCGGGAGAACGCCCGGGTGCTGCCCTGGCGGACCAACCCCACCCCCTACCGGGTGTGGGTGTCGGAGATCATGCTCCAGCAGACCCGGGTGGCGGCGGTCCTGGACTACTACCGCCGTTTTCTGGAGGCGGCGCCCACAGTGGCCGACCTGGCCGCGCTGCCCGAGGACGCCCTGATGAAGCTGTGGCAGGGGCTGGGCTATTACAGCCGGGCCCGGAACCTGCAGAAGGCGGCCCGGCAGATCATGGAGCAGTTCAGCGGGGTATTTCCAAACACTTATGAGGACATCCGCTCCCTGGCGGGGGTGGGGGACTACACCGCCGGGGCCATCGCTTCCATCGCCTTCGGCATTCCCGTGCCGGCGGTGGACGGGAATGTACTGCGGGTGGCGGCCCGGATCACCGGGGACAGCGGGGACATCACCTCTCCCGCCATGAAGAAGAAGGTGACCGCCGCCCTCCAGGCGGTCATTCCCACCGGAGAGCCGGGGAACTTTAACCAGGCCATGATGGAGCTGGGGGCCACCGTCTGCCTGCCCAACGGCGCGCCCCTGTGTGACAAGTGCCCGGCGGCCTCTTTCTGCCGGGCCCTCCGGGAGGACCGCATCGGGGAGCTGCCGGTGAAGGCCCCCAAGAAGGCGCGCCGCATTGAGGAGCGCCGGGTGTATCTGATTTTCTCCGACGACGGCGTGGCTCTGCGGCGGCGGCCGGGAAAGGGCCTGCTGGCCGGGTTGTGGGAGTACCCCAACGAGCTGGCCGGGGATGAGACGGTCCCCGCCGCCCTGGGGCTGTCTCCGGCGGATTTGGAGCTGGTGGGGACAGGCAGGCACATCTTCACCCACATCGAGTGGCGCATGACCGCCTATACCGCCCGGACGGAGGGGCTGGCCCTCCCGGAGGGCTGGGTGTGGGCGGACCGGGAGGCTCTGGCCCGGGAGTACGCCGTGCCCAACGCCTTTCAGGCCTTTTCGGAGTATGTCAAAGGGAAGCTGGGGTATTTTTCTTAGCGGGAGTTCGCTGCTATCTTCGTTTTTCACACTTCTGTAGGACCCGATGCCCTCATCGGGCCGCACCTGGAGACCTTCGCAGGGAGTTTCGCCGCCTGCGGGCGGCGAGTTACTTTGC
>OOBN01000583.1_pt1 | contig 33664 bp, 35 predicted proteins | sample 1671091 | NCBI WGS metagenome assembly OOBN01 (sample SAMN06348121, study PRJEB24527) | human gut metagenome | biome: human gut; feature: ankylosing spondylitis patient; material: feces | host: Homo sapiens | place: China | collected 2015-10 | reverse complement strand
CCTGCCAATGGGCGTTGCCCCTTGACCCCAGCAGTGCGCTGCCGCCCCTGCCCCCCGGCACAAAGGGCTGGCTGCCCTCTGTACTCCCGCACCGGCGAAGCTGGCTTCCGCCGCAGAAGCGGTGTTTGCCAGTTTCACCGGCTCCGTATCCGCACATTTGCGCCCATAGGCGGGGAGTGGATACGGAATACGCCTGCGGGGATTGCCGGTCAAAACACCGGGTGCAGACCCGGCATTTTTGCCGTAATCGCCCCGATTTCAGGCGATTTTTTCTTCCGCTCCCACCACCTGAAAGCCATGCTCCTTTGCGTAGGCGCTGGCAGCGGCTTTCCGTTCCTCGCTGTACGGCGGCACCAGCCGGATCGACAGCCGGGACTTGTCCAGCACATAGGTTACGCTGCCCTCCGGCGTGCTGCGCTCCAACCGGCACAGCAGAGGGTACTTCCGGCTGAAATCAGCCAGCCTGCGCTTTAAGCTGGCGTTGAAGGTGTAGATGCTGGCAAGGTTCTCCGCCTCGTTCCAGTTGATGATGGTTTCTTTCTCATACTTAGACAGCTTCCTCATACAGATCCTCCTCATAATCGGTGTAAGATTTCAGCACACGCAGGCTGCGCTTGAGACGGCGGTACTCGTCCATCTCCATCCGCAGATGGTGGTAAAAATCCTCGTACCAGCTTTCGTCCACCTCCGTTTCCACCTTCCGGGCCAGCCCCAGCATCCGGCGTTTGGCCTCCGGGTCAACCGTCAGAGCCGTCAGCCATTTCAGCCGTGTCACCGTATTGTGGTGGCTGGGACAGCCGTAAGCGTAGAGAATCTTCTTTTCTTTCATACTCAGTGTCATAATGATTTCCTCCATTTCTTTGCTGCGGGACCATGCGCCCCGCATGATAAACTTGTTTCCTGTCCGCCGGTCTGCCTGCAAGCCGCTCCTGCCCGGAATTTCTCCCGGCGTATCGGCCTCTTTGGTGCGCTCGATTTCTGTCCTGGCGTCACTTCCCCGGAGGCCATACCCCTTGCAGCCGGTCATTCGATTTTCAAGGTTCTGTGCCTGTCTGCAAGAACCAGTTTACCGAAAAAAGAGGCCCTTTCCCGTATATCCAAAACGTCGGAAAAACGCTTGAAATCCGCATATTTCCACGCTTATGGAATCGTGCTATAATAGATGTAATCACTGAAAAATCAATGACGAGAGGGGGCTTTGGATGTACGCAAAGCTGTCAATCCCGGAGCGGCTCAAAGACCTGCGAGTGGTGGACAAGCACCTGACGCTGGAACAACTGGCAGAACAGACCGGCCTGTCTAAATCCGCACTGGGAAAATATGAAACCGATGACTACAAGGACATCAGCCCGTTTGCGATTGCAACGCTGGCGGACTTTTACGGCGTGTCCACCGACTATCTGATGGGACTGACGGAAAATAAAAATCACCCAAACACAGAACTTCAATCTCTGCATCTGAGTGATGATATGGTGGAACTTTTGAGCAGCGGCAAAATCAACAACCGGCTTCTCTGCGAACTGGCTACCCACCCGAATTTCCGGCGGCTGATGATAGATATGGAAATCTGCATCGACCAGATCGCCAATATGCGGGTGGAGCAGATGAATCTGGTGTTGGAGGCCACCCGGCAGACCGTCATGAGCAAATATGCGCCCGGAGAAGATGACCTCTATATGCGGACGCTGGAACTGGGGCAGGTGCAGGAAAGCGATTTTTACAGCCATGTCATGCACGATGATCTGGACAGCATCGTCCGGGACATCCGGGAAGCACACCGCAAGGACAAGACCACCGCCGACCCGCAGCCCACGCTGGATGATGTAAAGGAAAAATTTGAGCAGGCCATAGGACAGGGCAGCGATATAGAGATGCTGATCCACGAATTCTGCGATAAGTTGCAGATACCCTTTGAGAAGATTTCCTCGGAGGACTTCTCGGCGTTCCTGCGGATACTGAGCCTGTCCAAGCTGCTCAAAAATCCCAATAGTATGCGAGGAAAAGCAAGGCCAAAGCCGTATTATGCGTCCAAAAAGAAAAAGCGAAAATGATTTAAGCAATTTTATATTTGCCTGCTAGTTTACATACGAGATAATTAAAAAAGAAAGGGACGAGAGACAGAAAATGAACAATAATCAAACAATGATTAGTGCAGCAATGCTAGAAGCCGTATGGCAAAGTCGCAAAAAAGACATGATCGACCTTATTACCCCTTTTGTAATGTATGCGACCGCTACTCTCACATCTCCAGGCGAAAAAGTAGACATACAAAAGGTGCAAAATTATGTGCAACATAATTTTGCGTATACAGATATGCCAGAAGTCATCATAAAGAAAGTGTTTGCACGTAAACCTTATTCATCTATTGAAAGAAGAAATCACAATTATTATCTTGTTTCTCCAATCGATTCGGAGATTTCTCAAATGGATTCTCGACGGAAAGATTGTGAACGCTACTTACATGTTTTAGGCGAAAAATTATCAGTATACCTAAATGCACATTGTAAAAGAGCAGGGAATTTTACCGACAGCCGGGCGATTAACTGTTTACATACCTTTTTTTCCCGATACGGTCTTCAGATAGGCACAAATGATCTGGCAAGTGTCAGTATCTCACCAAAAGATTATGAAACAGATTACTATATCGCAAGATTCATTTTCGAGTGCAAAGATGCGAGTAATGAAGAATTTGAGTATCTAAACGATTTAATTAAAGGATATTTTTTACGTTTAGCGCTCTATATTCAACCAGAGAATGGAGACATAAAATCAGCCAACTATTCAAATACAACGTTCTTTTATGATACACCATTTTTAATAGACTTACTGGGATATAGCGGCAGCGAAAGAGAACATAACGCCCTATTGCTTCATAATATGCTGCAACGGCAAAATGGAAAATTTTGCTACTTTCCCCATATAAGACAGGAAATAATTGATATTTTATCTGCATATAAGTACTCTTTGAGTCCAACGGCAATATCCAATGGCTATCGTACTCTAGACGGTTTAAACGCTCACAACTACAACTCCAATGACGTCGATAGAGAGATTAAATTACTACCAAGTAAATTGGAAAGCCGTTTTGGAATAGTTGAACACGATATTCCTCCATATGACACAAAAGACGATGGTTCCGTAGATGAACAAAAAATGTTAGGAGAGACAGAACTCAAGCAGTTTATTAAAGATAATACTCCGCATTATACAGAAGCCAATTTGGAAAATGACGTAAAATCCGCACTGGCCATTCATCGCCTTAGAGGAGATTATACAAGTAACGATATTGAAACATGCCGTTTTATTTTTGTCACAAATAATTATGATTTTACAAGAGCTTTTAACACATACTATAAAGAGAACACAAGCAAGAGAACCTTTCAGTTAATTATTTCTGATAGTAATTTATCAGCAATTACTTGGATAAAATGTGGTGAGGTAAATAATTTGCCAGAAAGCGAATTACTAAAGAATGCGTATTGTGCATTACAACCCATCCCAGAAATAATGAAAAAAGTCGATGAGGTTCTCCAAAAACTTAAACTATCTGGCAAGTTGACACCAGAACAAGTTGTGGCTTTACGTGCTGACCGGGTATTTCGGAATGAAATCTGGTTAGGCTCTTTTGGGGAGGTTGATAGCATCACCGAAACATCTGTACAAGAAGCTCAAAGGAAATATGAAGAACAATTAATAGCTGAAGAAACAGCCCGCCACCAAACTGAACTAAACGAAAGAGAAAAACGGCATCAAATCGAATTGAACCAACTAAACAAAGAAATGGAAAGAGCTTCGCAAAAACATACTCAGGAATTGTCAAATATCACTTGTGAACTTCGCAAGCAAAAAGAATCTGAAGAACAACAGCGGAAAATGCAAGCTGAGAAGAATCGAAAGTCAGCCGATTCATATGCGAAACAAGCTCGTGAAAAATGGATTTCTCCTCGTAAGAAACTGTTATCCGTTGTCATGTTTGCATTATCGGTTTTAGGTGTTTTGGGCACAGTTTTTTCCTTTACTACACATTCAAACACGCTATTTACAATTGCATTAATTATTGCAACTATATTAGCAATAATTTCTACGATTGATACCGTATCGGTTGGAAAGCGTTTTCTCGTACAGTTTCTGGAAAAAAAGGCAAATCAATACGAGACAAAGGTACGAGAAAACAAATTAAAGGAGTACAATTCCTTGACACAAAGCGAGAAAAGTGAATAAGATTTGTTTTAGGACATTTGCAACAGACAGATAGAAAGTTTTGAGTTGTAACCAATATAATAGCGCCCATCGACATTGTAGTCAGTGGGCGCTGTTAATTGGCATAAGGGGTTAATCACTACGCAAATGCTTATATACATCTTCCAGGAACACCTGCATCAGTTCACGCTTCTTCTCGTCATTATCCAGCAAAAGTGCGAAGAAATCCTGATTCTGCTCATACCCGGCAATCAGGGCATCCTGTACGGCATCAAAATAGGCGAACCGGAAATCCTTTAGGGAATTGTTTCGCGCGCTGTCTCGAAGATGACCGTTCTTCAGCAGGATATCCCGCATTTGTAACGCAGATTTGGTTGCAACATCCACATCAAAGCTTTTGTTGTACGCTGCATTGATCTCATCGATGATCTCGGACAGCTTCTTTTTCACGGCTTCGTCTATAAAGACCTCGTTGGGAGTTGGCAGGCTTACCTCCGGTTTGGATTCTATCTCATGTGTGTTTTCCCCGGTCTTTTTCTGACGGAAGTTAGAGGCGGTGATTTTGTCCGCAATATCAAAATCATTTCCACCGCCGCCTACTTCGATCTCCTTAACCAGGTATGAAAGGAAATTGTACTTCTTGTGCAGATCCACGCTTTCAAAACAGGTTGCTTGAATCAGAAAACTGTAAAACCTCAGAAAACGCTTGATAGTTGCACGAATTTCCAGCTTCTCCAGTTCCGGGTGGCGATTGATGATTTGCAGGGATTTATCCAGCAGCGCCCACATCCGAGCCTTTTCTTTGGAGGTTCGTTTATCCTGATACAGGTATCCGTTAAATTCCTCAATATCGTCAATATCCAGGAAATTATACTGATCCACCTGAGCTTCCACCGTTCTGATATCCGAAGGGGTAATTGTCTCATTTAGAATTGTCTCAGTATAGAATGGGGCAAAGGACGCTTGAATATCCCCATATTCATTTTTGAAATCCAGCACAAAGGTTTTCTTATCATAGGGCGCACAAATACGGTTCAAGCGAGAAAGAGTCTGCACAGCATTGACCCCACGAAGGCGCTTGTCCACATACATGGCGCAGAGTTTCGGCTGGTCAAAGCCGGTTTGATACTTGTTTGCTACCAACAGCACCTGATAGCTGTTGCTATCAAACACTTCCGGCAAATCTTCTTCCTTAATGCCATTCATCACTGCTTCGGTGTATTCGTTGCCATCTAAAGTAACTTTGCCGGAAAAAGCGACTAATGCCCGAATCCCAGTATATCCCTGCTTGGAGATATAGGCTTCAAACTCGTTCCGGTATTTGACCGCAGCTTGTCGTGAAGATGTTACGACCATTGCTTTTGCCTTTCCACCTAACTCTTTCATGATGTTATTGCGGAAGTGTTCAATAATGATCTCCACTTTCTGGGCAATATTCGTATCATGCAACTCAATATACTTGGCAATCTTTCGCTTTGCGGCAATCGTCTCTAATTCTGGATCGTCCTCAATAGCCTTATTAATTTCAAAATAAGTCTTATAGGTCACATAATTTTGCAGCACATCCAGAATGAAGCCTTCCTCAATCGCTTGCTTCATGGAATACAGGTCAAAGGCAACCTTTTTTCCCTCTTCATTCAGGCAGCCGAACAGCTGCAAAGTGGTCGGCTTCGGGGTTGCTGTAAAGGCAATCATGGAAACATTGGGCTGCTTTCCGCTACGGGCAATTTCGTCCTCGATGATATCGCCCATGGATTTTTCTTCTTCCGACACATCAACAGGGGTAGCCTCGCTCAGTTTGCGGCTCTCTGAAAGAGCATACGTCACCGCTTCCATGGCAGTTCCGGCGGTAGAGGAATGGGCCTCGTCGATGATTACAGCAAAAGTCTTGCTTTTCAGCTCCTGGACCAATTCCTGTATGTACATGAACTTGTGGATGGTAGTCACGATGATTTTTGTATTGCCATTGAGGGCATCTGCCAGGTCTTTGGACGTGCATTTTTCGTCCATGACCTTGATCAGACCAGCCTTGTGCTCCAGTGACAGTACGGCATTCTGAAGCTGTCGGTCTACCACGATACGGTCAGTGATAATGCAGACCGTATCAAAAATGACTTTGTTTTCCCTGTCGTGCAAGGAGGCAAGACGGTGGGCCAGCCATGCAATGGTATTGGTTTTGCCGCTGCCCGCCGAGTGCTCAATGAGATAGTTTTTCTCGCTGTGATGTTCTACTACATCTGCCACCAGCTTGCGCACGGCATTGAACTGATGATAACGGGGGAAAATCAGCGTTTCCTTGGTGACACGCTTTCCGGTATCCGGGTCTTTCTTGGTCTCCTTTTGCAGGAATATGATTTTATCAATCAGATATAGCACCGTATCTTTTTTGAGGATATCTTCCCACATATAAGAAACATTGATGCCGTTTTCGTTGTGGGGGTTGCCCTTGCCAGAGTGAATCCCAACGCCGCAGCCTTTGTTGAACGGCAGAAAGAAGGAAGATTTTCCTTTCAGATTGGTGCACATATACACTTCGTTCAAGTCCATGGCGAAGTGAGCCAGGCAGCCCGCCTTGAATTTCAGCAGTCGGGTCTTATAATCTCGCTCAAACTTATACTGACGGATCGCATCCTCATAGTTCTGTCCACTGGTGTTGCATTTCAGCTCAAAAGTAAAAATAGCAATGCCATTGAGGAAAATCACAAGATCAATGCGTTCGCCCTCTTTGTGCCATACTTCCTCCATCACTGAGAGTACATTCTGCTGATACAGCGCCTCCGCTTTTTGGTTGAAGGTGGTGGCGGGCTTACGGTACATGAAGGTCAGAGATACACCGTTATCAAACTCCACGCCGTGCTTCAGTACATCCAGCAGGCTGCGGCTTTTCTTATTGACCTCATTGTTGATGTAATTGAGGATGGTCTGGCGGGTCCTGTCGCCATAGAGTTTTTCCAGTCGTGTTAATTCATCCGGCTGGGTTGCTTCTAAAAAGGAAAACAACAGCTCTACATCCAGGCCGTAGCCGGGATCGTAAGCGGTAGAGGGGCGCACCTGATAGCCGTTTTCCTCCCGCAGCATTTCCAGTATGTATGCCTGATAATCTGCCCGTTCCTTTAATTGTCCTGCTTTGATGGCCATCTTACTGCACCTCCTTTACTCGTTTTTTGCCGGTGACATATTCGTAAATGAGAGATTTTTTGTGTTTGATTAAAATATCATATTGATCCTTTTTTGATTTCAACATTTCATTTATCATATCACATTTACTGTCTAAAAAATCAGCTATTTCTATTTGTTCTAGCAATGGCACATTGAGGAAGTTAAGATTCTTAATTATTATTTGACTGATGTTGGGCTGAGTTCCACCAAAAGCTTTTAAAAGCATTTCTTCTTGGGCAGCTTTCAAAAAATAAAACAAATATCTATTGTCATTTTTTTCGTTTAGCTTTATTACACAGCAAGCTTGGTTAGTAAATGAATCAATTTTAGAAATTGCAACATTCCCCACGGATGCGCCATACATTGCAACCACCACAAAATCTTTGGTATACCAATTAAGAGCATGACATTCTAAAATAGCTAAGTTAGTTAATTGTTTTTCCGTTTCATAAATATAATCTTTCCCATACAAATCCCCAGACTGAATCCACGAATGTTCTCCATTATCATAGTACATTGAGTTACCAGAATCCGGAGTAGTTCCGCTACCAATTATTGAAGCTTCAAATTTAATACGAGTTTTTTGCCAATGTTCCGGAATTTTCCCAATCCACTCAACGCCGCTATCTTTCATTGGCGCAGATTTGTCCAATCCCTTAGTTACCGTTTCGGTGATCAGTGATTTTTTGTATTGCTGTAAAAGTACAATCTGTTTTTCCAAATCTGCGGCAATGCTGTCAATCTGGGCACATTCTTCATCGAGAAAATCGGCGATAGCTTGTTGTTCTTTGGGCGAGGGTAACAAAATAAGCATCTTTTTTAATTCTTCAAAAGTTAAACTTTGTCTAACGCCTTGCCCAAAGGCATAAATCTGTTTGCTTGTATCGAATGCATATAAATACCAATGGTAATAGGAGGGAGAACCACATTTCAAACGTATCGTGACATACGCTGATGTAATAATTCCTTTTTCTTCCTTGACTAATCCTGTTCGCAAGCTTACCTGATCGTTTTGCATATCAGTTAATCGAAGTACAATATCATTCTTTTTAATGATATTGTATGTATCAAAGCTTTCAGGAATTAGTCCAAAGGCACCTTCTATGTCCTTTTTCACTATCTTACCATAACTAAGAGATAACAGATTTTTTTCCTTTGTACCTGAGTTCTTATCTTTGACCTGATCAAAAAGAGTTTGTAACCGTGTGACTTTCCAACTTTTTGGAATATCCCCAATCCAATCAATCCCACTGGGTTTCATTTGCTCTGCCATTACACTCCCTCACTTTCCTGCAAGGCTGCAATTTTTTCGGAGAGGGATTTTTCCAGTTCCATAAACTGTGCCAGCAGATCATCTGCCTTTTCCGGCTCTTTGTACTCGTAAAAGAATCGTGTAAACGGGAACTCTGCGCCCAGTTTTTCTTTGTTGGTAGCGCTCTCCTTTTTTTTCGGGTCAAATTCATAGGTCCAGATAGCATCCGGTACATGGGGATATACTTCCGCCTCAAAATATTTCTCCGGGTCCTGGGTGAGCTTGATGATCTCGGTGTCCTTGGTGGTGGTATCCTTGACAATTTCGCCCTTGCGGTCTTTCTGCACCACGGCAGTTTTGTCCATCACCGCCAGCACCATGGCAATGCCCGTCAAACGACTGGCAGACATTCCCTCAACCTTGCCCAGCAGAGATTTCAGATACTTTTCAAACTCGCCATAATCCATAAACATCTGGTCAGAACGGTTAGCCTCCAGAATGGTCAACACATCCGCCACAAACTGCTGGCCCGCCAGATATTTCTGGTATTTTTTCTCGTCGGCAGCGCTGCGGGGGTTCATCTCTTTCAGCTGTTCAAAATCCGTCTCATTGAAAATGCTGGAGTTACTGGTGAAGTAGCTGCTGGTCCGCAGCCGCTCGATGCTCTCCTCATCCAGCACACCCCGGCGCTGCAACGGCTGATAAACCGCATACTCTTTGTACATAAACTCCTCGTTGGGGAAAATCTTGCAGTACATTGACCATTAGACGAATCACTTCACGGGGTGTATAGTGATCACCGGCCTCGGCGTTTTCAGAAAAACGACGGATAATATCCTCGAAAATGTAGCCCATCTTCATGCTGTCTACATGGGTGGGGTACAAATCCAGTTCAGAGAACTTTTTCACCACGCTGTAAAGACGGTTGCTCTTATCCATTTTGTCGATCTGGGTGCTGAATTTCAGCAGCTTTTCCAGAATCAACTGGATGTTAGCAGAAAAGCCTTCAATGTAAGACTTGAGGTTGGACGCAATGCTGTCGCTGTCATCCAGAAGGCGTTTCAGGGTAAATTCATTGGTGTTGTAAAAGGGATATTTGGACACCTGGCAAAGAAGCGCAGCTGGGAGGTTAGGGTTCTGCTTGTACTTTGCCACAACTGCATCTTTGGTTTCCTCCAAAGCGCACTCAAACCGGCGGATGATGACCATGGGGATAATAACGTCCTTATATTTATCCGAGGTATAGGCACCACGGAGCGAGTTGGCAATGGACCAGACCAATCCGACTTCCTTGCTTACGTCAATGGACGTATCATCAAACATTACTTCGTAAAAATACTTATCTCTCATTTTATGGGTTCTCCTTCTCTATTCTTTTGAAAAGACGCAAACAGGGCGGAAACACTTTCAATCTGGTCGGGAGTCAGATTACAACCTTCTAACTTCCTCATTGCATCCACTAAATCCTTGTTTTGTGTGATGGTTCGGCAAACATCGGGCGGAGGAACTTTCCGAATCGCCATATACAAATGATCCATGTGGTGGTGCGTCTGCAAATCCGGCTTTAGCTCCTTAATCAGCTTGTCATAGACATCCGCTGTCGGAGCGTTGACACCATCCTCTATGTATTTCATGTTGGAACGGGGCAGGCCAACCCTTTTGGCTAATTGAGATTGGCTGAGCGTTCCACGGCAATCACGAATCAATAAACCAAGTTCGATGATCATATCTTTAGCTCGTTGATCTACAGCCACCTTGTTGGGCAATTCGGCACCTCCTTTCTGGAAATTGTTCTATGTTCTATAACATAGAACAATTATACTATATTCACTATTTATAAGTCAAGTTACACGGTCTCCCTTAACAATAAAAACACGCTACCGACTAAGCCGATAACGTGTTTTTAAGTATGAGTCGCTATCCTTATATCATATGAAAATGTTTCAATGCCTCTACAATTGCCGCTTCCTTTTCCGGCGGGCACTGCGGCACTTTTGCATCTTCCTTCTTTGAAAGGTTATAGTTCTGTCCCATATCCAGCCCACACTTCCGCTTGACCTGGGAGATATACAGGCTGGACACTTTCAACCCATACTTCTCCAGCACATAGGCTTTGATCTCGTCATAGGTAGCCTTGCTCTCCGCCGCTGTCAAATCCAGCTCGTCCAGATTCAGCTCCACCTCAATATGCTGCTTGGTATTAAGTTTGGACAAAAGTACCACCGTCTCCACATGGGCGGTCCGGGGGAACAGGTCCACTGCCTGGGCCTTGACCGCCGGGTAGCCCAGCTCCCCAAAGCGCTTCACGTCCCGGGCCAGGGTGGCCGGGTCGCAGGAGACGTAGACGATGCGCTCCGGAGCCATGGAGGCCAGAATCTCCGGCACCTCCGGGGCCAGCCCCTTCCGGGGCGGGTCCACGCAGATGACCTGGGGGCGGACCCCCTCAGCGGCCAGCTGAAAGGCGGCCTCGCCCGCGTCGCCGCACAGGAACCGGGCGTTGTCCACCTGGTTGCGGGCGGCGTTGGCCTGGGCGTCCTGTACGGCCTCAGGGACGATCTCCGCCCCGATCACCTGACCGGCCCGCTGGGCCAGGGCCAGGGAGATGGTCCCGATGCCGCAGTACAGGTCCAACACTGTCTCCTGGCCGGTGAGGCCGGCAAATTCCAAGGCCTGGGCGTACAGCCGCTCGGTCTGGGCCCGGTTGATCTGGAAGAAGGAGGGGACGGACAGGCGGAAGGTCATGCCGCACAGCCGCTCCTCCAGAAAATCCCGCCCCCAGATGGTCCGGTAGTTTGGACCCAGAATTACGTTGGTGTCCTTGGTGTTGGTGTTCAGCACCAGCCCCGCCAGGGTGGGCGCCGCCTGCCGGAGGGACTGCACCAGCCCGGGGGCGTGGGGCAGGCGGGTCCCGTTGGCCACCACACAGCACAGGGCCTCGCCCGCCTGATTGGTGCGCACATAAAGGTGGCGGATCAGGCCGTGGCAAGTTCCCTCGTCATAGGCGGGGACTCGATACCGCTCCATCCAGCCCTTAAAGGCGCGGCGCAGGGTGGTGACAGTCTCGGGCTGGAGCAGGCAGTCGTCCACGTCCAGCACGTCGTGGCTTCTGGAGCGGTAGTAGCCCACCGCCAGCCCCCGCTTCTCCTGGGCCACGGGGAACTGCACCTTGTTTCGGTAGCGCAGGGGGTTCTCCGCCCCCAGCACCTGGGGCAGCTCCAGAGACACGCCGCCCACCCGGGTCAGCGCGTCCTGGACCCGCTGCCTCTTGGCGCGCAGCTCCTCCTCATAGGTCATGTGCCGGTACTGACAGCCGCCGCACCGCCCCGCCAGGGGGCAGTCCAGCTCCACGCGCTCCGACGACGGGTCCAGCAGGCGGACGGCCCGCCCCCAGGCCACGTTAGTCTTTACCTTTAAAAGCTGGACCTCCCAGCGCTCTCCCAGGATCGTCCCGGGGATAAAAACGACCCGGCCCTCCCAGCGGGCAACTCCCATCCCCTCTGCCGTATAACCAGTGATCTCCAGTGTAAGCGATGCGTTTTTCTTCCACCCGTCCATGGAAAACCGTCCTTTTATCTTAAAAATCAATCTATCATACCATATCAACCGGCGGGAGTAAAGGGCACCGGAACGATTCTGGAGTTGACTCTGTGCCGGCTATTCCAAGAAGACTTTGAAAAAAGAAAGAAAAATTGAAAATAACACTTTACAACTCACGGCAATCCTGCTATAATAACTGAGCGATTGATAAGCGCCCGTAGTTCAATTGGATAGAGCGTCAGATTCCGGTTCTGAATGTTGGGGGTTCGAGTCCCTTCGGGCGTACCAAAAAGAAAGACATGACCTTTGGTCATGTCTTTCTTTTTGGATTCCGCCGCCCATAGGGCGGCTCCACCCTTCGGTATTAAAATGCTCGGGATGGCAAAGCCATCCCTCCGCCAAGGTTTTCGCCTGCGGCGAAAACGCTTGTACGGTGCAAAAGCGCCGCCGGCCAGGAGACCGGTGGGGTGATTCTCCTGCAACGGTCCTGTCGATCCAAAATATCGATTTTAACCGGCCAAGTCAAAAAGAAATCCTGTAGCCACAACGGTTACAGGATTTCTTTTACGCTTTCTGGTGTTTAGTCTGATCTTTATGCCATCCGGCACAGCATGGCGGCGCCCACCACGCCGGCGTCGTTGCCCAGGCTGGCCCGCACCACCTTGGGCAGACGGTCCTTGTCAAAGCATCCCTTATGGACCAGTTCCCGCACAGGGTCCAGCAGCAGGTCGCTGTCCGCGCTGCTCACTCCGCCGCCCAGGCAGATGACTTCGGGAAAGAGAATATTGCTCAGGCTGATCAGCCCGTAGGAGAGCTCCTTTTGATATTCCTCCAGCACCTGGAGGGCGGTCTCATCCCCGGCCCGGGCTGCCTGGAAGGGGGTGCGGCCCTCGACCCGGTCCAGACTGCCGCCGCATACCTCCCAGAGCAGGCTCTTGGGGGAGGACTCCATGGCTGACCGGGTCATGCGGATAAGAGCGGTGGCCGAGCCGTACTGCTCCCAGCAGCCCAGGCCGCCGCAGCCGCAGGGCAGGCCGTTGGGGTGTGTCATCAGATGGCCTGCCTCCATGCCCGCGCCGCCCAGGCCGGTATAGAGCTTTCCGCCCCGCACCAGTCCGGTCCCAATGCCGGTGCCCAGGGTGACCATGACCACCGGGTCGCAGCCCTTGGCGGCTCCGGCCCAGTATTCCCCTGCGGCGGCACAGTCGGCGTCGTTGCCCAGGTGGACGGGAATATTCAGTTCTCTCTGAAACAGCTCCCGGAAGGGGGTGTCCCGAAAGGGCATGTTGGGCGTTTTCACCACAATGCCCGCCTCATTGTCCACCAGACCGGGGATGCCTGCGCCTGCGCCCTCCACGTCCTCCAGAGAGACACCGCCCTCCTGAGCGGCACAGACGGAGAGTTGGGCCAGCTGGGACACCAGCTCCTCTGCGGACCAGCTCCGATTTACAGGGCAGGCGGATTTGTGGAGAATGGTCCCCTCCTGATCCACCAGACCGGCCACCAGATTGGTGCCTCCCACATCAATTCCAATATACACGGTCAGCCCTCCTCGTCCATGAGCTTTTTGAAGTGCTCGTCCATCCGCTGTGTCAGCTCCAGGGCGGCGTTGTGGCCCAGTTTCCGGCTGCGGTTGTTGATGGCTGCAACCTCCAGGATGCTGGCCAGGTTTCGGCCGGGCTTCACCGGGATGGTGACGGCCGGGACCTCCACATCCAAAATTTCGGTGGTGGCCCCCTCCAGGCCGAACCGGTCGTACACCGCGTGGTCATCCCAGGGCTCCAGAGTGACCACCAGCTCGATTTCCTGCTCCATTTTGGTGACCCGCATGCCGAACAGGCTGCGCACATCCACCACGCCGATGCCCCGCAGCTCCATGTAGTGGCGGATCAGATCCGGGGCGCTGCCCATAAGGGTATTGTGGTTGGTAACCTTAATCTCCACCGCGTCGTCGGCGATGATACGGTGGCCCCGCTGGATGAGCTCAATGGCCACCTCGCTCTTGCCCACGCCGGACTCCCCCTGGATGAGCACTCCTTCGCCGTAGATCTCCATGAGCACGCCGGAGCGAGTGATCTGGGGGGCCAGGTGGTTGAACAGGCTGCCGATGAGGCGGCTCATAAAGGCGGAGGTGTGCTCCGCCGTGCGCAGCACGGTGCGGTCATGCTTAATGGCCATCTCCATACACTCGGGGTAGGGCTCCAGAGCACGGGTGAGGATCAGGGCCGGAACCGGATAGGACAGCAGTTTGTCAAAGCTGGTCCGCCGCTCCTCCGGGGTCATCTGATTCAGGAAGGTGTGCTCCGTCAGGCCGATGACCAGCAGCCGCCGGGTGTCAAAGTGCTCAAAAAAGCCGCTCAGGGGCAGGCCGGGCCGGTTTACATCCAGTGTGGTCAGGGGAGTGTCCTCATAGTCGGGCCCCTTATGGAGAATCTCCAGATCAAATTCCCGGATGATCTCTCCCAGCTTTACGCTTTTCGTATGTTCTGCCATTGGATCGTCCTCCTTCGCTTCGTCACTTGGCGCTTTTGCTTAGTATATCCTATCTCCTTCCATTTCGCAAGGGCTCCCGGCGTTTTCTGCCGCTTCTTTCGCCTGGGACACGGCAAAAAAATTTCGGTCCCTTTGAAAAAAATCCTTGCATTTCCCTAAAATATCTGGTAATATATCATTCGATGCTTCATTGGAAAGCGTACTCTCATAGCGAGGAGGTAAGCAACATGGCCAAATGCGAATTCTGCGACAAGGGCGTCACCTTCGGCATCCAGGTCTCCCACTCCCACCGCCGTTCCAACCGCACCTGGAAGCCCAACGTGAAGCGCGTGAAGGCGATCGTGAAGGGAACTCCCACTCACGTGTACGTCTGCACCAGATGCCTCCGTTCCGGTAAGGTCACCCGCGCTGTGTGATCGGTATATGGCAAGTTAAATCCCCTGTGGTATTCCACAGGGGATTTCCTTTTTTATGATGCGCCCTCCAAAAATTCCACCGCCCGGTCCACCGCCTGACGCACGTGGGCGGACAGGCTCAGCTCCTGCACTCCGGCCACCACCACGCCGCAGCTGTTCATGGGGACGAGGAACTTCTTGGCCCGGCAGCCCCCCACCGCTTCGGCCATTTTAGGGGTCACCTCGCCCAGAATGGCGTGGGCCACCACGATGCCCAGGGGGCCCAGCACCACGTCCGCGTCCATGACGCCCCGGACCACCGGGTTTTCTCCCGTGGCCACCTGGGAAGCCCCCGCCTTCTGCATGGCGGAGGAGGCGATGCCGTTGGTGCCGATGGCCAGCAGCTCCGCCTGGGGCAGGCGGGCCTTCACTTCCTCCACCAGCAGCTTTCCCAGCCGGCCGCCCTGGCCGTCGATCACCACTATTTTTGCCATATTCAATCCCTCCGCTTATTTCTGATTTCTTTTTCTGTGCCGGGACATCGTGCATCAAAAACAGACCTGTCCGCATAGATTCCACGGGGAGGTGTTTGCCATGTCCTTTTCTCTGCCCTCCGGTCCGCTGATCTCCGGAGCGGCGGCCGCCGCCGCGCTGGCTCAGGGCCGCTCCCGGGAGGAGCTGGAACGGATGGCCGCCTTCTTCTCCCTGCTGGGGGAGATGCTGGACGCCTTTGCCCTGGACGCCCCCGGGGAGGGACCGATCATCGATCCATGAAGGAGCGGATCTGCTCCATGTTCTCCATGCCCTGCTGATAGCCCTCGGCCCACAGCATGCGCAGCTTGTCCACGTTGTGCTCGATGCGCCCCACCCCGTGGAGGGTATTGGGGGCGATGACCAGGGCCTTGCCCTCTTTCTCCAGCCGAAACAGCTCCGCACGGCTCTGGTTGTCCCGCTCCGGCCGCTCCTCCATGGTGCGGCAGAAGTTGGGGTACTCCCGGTAGCGGCGCTGGATCAGGGGAAGGAGCCTTTCCGGCTTTCGGACAAAGCTCCGGGGCTTGGTGAGAATGACCACCACCCGGTCGCACCCCTGCTCAAAGGCCCGGCGGTAGGGCACCGCGTCGGCCGCGCCCCCGTCCAGATAGGGCTTGCCGTCCAGGTGGAACACCGGGAACATAAGGGGCATAGCGCAGGTGGCCTGGAGGAGGCGGAAGTGCTTGTCCTCGGTGGTGACTTCCTTGTATTCGGCCTCGCCGGTCTCCAGGTTGGTCACCCCGGCCTCTACATGGCCGGGGAATGCCTCAAAGGTCTGGTAGTCGAAGGGCACCAGCTCGTTGGGGATGGTGCAGTAGGAGAACTCCAGGCCAAAGTAGCTGCGGTTGTGCCGGTCCACCAGGTTGTTCAGGCCCATGTACCGCCGGTCGTTCACAAACCGGGTCAGGATCTCCAGGTTCCGCCGGGGCTGTTTGGAGACATAGCTCACCCCGTAGGCGATCCCGGCGGACACCCCCACCACATAGTCCGCCATCACGTTCTTCTCCAGCAGGGCGTCAAAGACGCCGGTGGAAAAAATGGTCCGGAGGGCCCCGCCCTCCAGCACCAGTCCGACTTTCATGCTCTGGTCCTCCTTGTTTGTTTCCTGGCAGAGGCGGCCTTTGACCGCCATGGATCTTTCATGATACTATTATACGGAATCCCGCCGTCTTTGCAAGGGGAACCGTTGACAACCTATCGTTTCAGTAGTATGATCGGTTCAGACATTCCATAGGAGGGAACTGCTATGCCTGCCATTGCGCACAATCTGGAAGAACTGATCGGTCACACCCCCCTGCTGGAGCTGAACCGCTACGGCGCCAAGCACCAGTTTCAGGCCCGGGTGCTGGCCAAGCTGGAATATCTCAATCCCGCCGGCTCCGCCAAGGACCGGGTGGGCCTGTCCATGATTCTGGACGCGGAGGAGAAGGGGCTCCTGAAGCCCGGCGGAGTCATCATCGAGCCCACCTCCGGCAACACGGGCATCGGTCTGGCCAGTGTGGCGGCCGCCCGGGGCTACCGGGTGATCCTCACCATGCCCGACACCATGAGCGCCGAGCGCCGGGCCATGCTGGCCGCCTACGGGGCGGAGCTGGTCCTCACCCCCGGGGCCCAGGGCATGCAGGGGGCGGTGGACAAGGCCCAGGAGCTGGCCCGGGAGCTGCCCGGCAGCTTCATCCCCGACCAGTTCGGCAACCCCGCCAACCCGGAGGCCCACTACCGCACCACCGGCCCGGAGATCTGGGCGGATACGGACGGCAGGGTGGACGTGTTTGTGGCCGCGGTGGGCACCGGCGGCACCATCTCCGGCACCGCCCGGTACTTGAAGGAGCAGAACCCCGCCCTCCAGGTGGCGGCGGTGGAGCCTGACGCATCCCCCCTCCTCTCCGGCGGGCAGGCGGGCCCCCACCAGATCCAGGGCATCGGGGCCAACTTCATTCCGGACACCCTGGACCGCTCCATCTATGATCAGGTGATCCGGGTGACGGACCAGGACGCCCTGGCCACCGGCCGGGAGATTGTGCGGACTGAGGGTATTCTGGTGGGCATCTCCTCGGGGGCTGCTCTGTGGGCGGCAGGCGAGCTGGCCAAAAAGCCGGAATATGCCGGAAAGACCATCGTGGTGGTTCTGCCCGACTCCGGGGACCGGTACCTGTCCTCCGCCATGTTTGCATAACAGAATATAGAAAAAGGCCCCTTAAGGCCGTCCGAAGCGGATGTTTCTCCCCTCCGGACCCCTTAAGGGGCCGCGTGTTTCTGGTTGCCTGCGCGGGGTCCGCCCAAAGCGGAAATTTGAGACCTGGCATGGCGTGGAAGTTTTTACACGCCCCGCGCGATATCAGTTACAGCTGTTCTTCAACGGCGGCTTCCGCCTTCACTGGAGCATCTTCTCGTCGCCCCACTCGCTGTACCAGGCCGATGATCTGACCGGACAGAATCACGGTCAGCAGGGAGCAGCCCAGCCGGCTCAGGTCGATGTAGGTGGCGGACAGGGCCAGCACCACCAGGTCGCTGATGAGGTAGGCCCACTGGATGTCCCAGCGGGTGAGCTTGGAAATGCTCATGGCCAGGGCGTCGTCGCCGCCCGGCGCGCCGCCGGCCCGGACGCTCAGCCCCACGCCGCAGCCCACAAACAGGGCGCCCAGCACCGCCGCCAGCAGGGGGTGGTCGGCCAGCTGGGGCCACAGGGGGTCAAATTGCTCCACGATGGCGTAGAACACGGAGAATCCGCCCCCCGCCACGATGGAGTAGGCGATAAACTCCTTTCCCAGCAGCTTCCAGCCCATGAGATAACAGATTGCGTTCATCACCAGTCCCGTCACCGCCGGGGAGAGTCCCACCCAATGGTGCAGGAACAGGGTCATGCCCAGCACACCGCCCTCGGTCACACCGGACAGGGCATGGACATTGTACAGGCCGAAGGCAAGAATGGCGCTGCCCAGCAGGGCCAGGGCACATTTCTTCGGCTTTATGAGGGAAAACAAAATAACAACTCCTTTGATGCCTTCCACGCACTTCTATTATAGCCGAGAATGGCCGGTTTGGCAACCCCCCGGCACAGTTTGGGGGAGTTTGCAGCAATTTTGGGAGCTGATAAGACCAAAAACGCCATCCCGGCAGTCCGGGACGGCGTTTCGCCTGTTTTCGACAGGGGAGCGGATTATACTGATTCTGTGCCCAGGTGCTCCGCCGCTTCAATCAGCTCGATCTGGCTGCGGAGGGAGGCCATCAGGCGGGGATAGAGGCAGGGAGAGACGCCGGAGAGAAAGTTTCGAATCTCCTCCGCAGAGGCCCGGGCGGGAGCCTGCTCTCCAAACAGAAGAAAGCCGTCCTGAACGCCCAGCACCTCGCATACCCGCTTATAGGTGGGCAGGGCCAGACCGGTGCTGCCCCGCTCCACCTCGCCCAGATAGTGGGGCGTTACGTCCAGCCGTTCCGCCAGCGCCTCCCGGCTGATCCCAAGGGCCTCCCGTCTGGCTCGAATGCGGGAGCCCAATTCCCGATTCAGCTGGGTGTAAGTGCGCGCCATCGAGGACACCTCCCATCAGTCCGGCTGTTCCAGTGCCTGGATCAGCTCAATTTGGCTGCGGAGGGAGGCGATCAGATAGGGGCGGTATTTGGGATCGACCTCCTTCAGCATGGCCTGGATCTGACGGGCCTCGTCCTCGGACCCGGGAAGCGCGCCCAGCAGGAGCTGGTCCGCTGAGACGCCCAGCGCCAGACAGATCCGGCTGATGGTCTCCAGAGAGGCCCCGGTACGCCCGCGCTCCAGATCTGCCGCAAATTGGGCGGAAATGCCCGTCAGCTCGGCAAAGCGCTCCCTGGTCAGAGCGGCGGCCTCCCGTGCGGCGCGGATTCGGGCGCCGATTTCCACGTTGCTTGGCTTATAGGTCTGTCGCATGCCCATACCCTCCTGCGTTTGATGCACTCAGCATAAGAGATGGTCAGTTTTAACAACAGTGTTCAATGCACTTGAAAATATCGTGTATTGCACACTGACGAGTTATGATAGTTATACATGCTTCAATACCGGCAGAGCGGGGATGAAGAGGGAATACAGGAAAAGAATACACCAATAATAGGCAGAGCGGTTGGATAAAGGAGAGATGTATATGTGTATGGAAGAAGATACGCGGGTCCGGGAGGAGATCGCGGTCCGAATGCTGAAGGAGACCTTGATTCCCTCGGCGCAGATCGCCCGCTGGACCGGACTGTCCAGAGAGCGGGTCCATGCGCTGGCCCTCCAGACAAAGCGGCTGGAGGGCCGCTGGCCGGAGCAATAGACGTGCGGGCGGATGGCAACCGCCCGCACGTTTTTCTATGTCAGCGCTTCGGCTTGGCCTTGAAAATCAGGGCCACCAGAAAGCCGAAGAAGATGGCGGCGGCGATCCCGCCGGCGGTGGCGGTGATGCCCCCGGTGAGAGCCCCCAGAAGCCCCTGCTGGGCCACAGCCTCCCGCACCCCCTTGGCCAGGGTGTTCCCAAAGCCGGTGAGGGGGACGGCGGCCCCGGCCCCGCCCCAGTCCGCCACATACTGGTAGATCCCCAGTGCGCTCAGAATCACCCCGGCGGTGACATAGCACACCAGAATCTTGGCGGGGGTGAGCTTGGTCTTGTCAATGAGCAGCTGGCCCAGGGCGCACAGCGCGCCGCCGCAGAGAAAGGCGTTGAGATACTCCATACAAAAACCTTCTTTCCCAAACCGTCAGACGTCCCGCCGGGCGGAGACAGCCACGGCGTGGCAGATGCCGGGGATGCTCTCCCCCTGAAAGGCGGTGGTGGGGGAGTGGAGGGCCCCGGTGGGGCAGAACAGCAGGTGCTTAATCCGCCCCGCCCGCAGCTCCCGAAGGAGATAGCCGGTGAACACCGAGGCGGAGCAGCCGCAGCCGGAGCCCCCGCAGTGGACGTCCTGGCGCCGGCTGTCGAATATCAGCCTGCCGCAGTCGGTGTAGCTGGGGGAGAGGTCCACCCCATCCCGGCGGAACAGCTCGCACAGCAGCTCGCCCCCCAGCTCCCCCAGGTCGCCGGTGACGATGCAGTCGTAGAAGTCCGGCCCCCGGCTGGTGTCCTGAAAGTGGGCGCACAGGGTGTCGTAAGCAGCGGGGGCCATGGCCGCCCCCATGTTGTTGGTGTCGGTGACACCCTTGTCCACGATCTTTCCCGGCGTGACATGGGTGATGCAGGGACCGTCTCCCCCCCGTTGGAGAATGACCGCCCCCGCCCCCGTCACTGTCCACTGGGCGGTGGGGGTGCGCTGGCAGCCGTACTCCAGGGGGGTGCGGTACTGGCGCTCCGCCGTGCAGAAGTGGGAGGAGACCACCACCCCCGCCCGCTCCCCAAAGCCCCCGTCCAGGGCCATGGACGCCAAAATCAGCCCCTCGCCGAAGGTAGAGCAGGCACCGTACAGGCCGAAGAAGGGGATTTTCTGCTCCCGGGCCGCGTAAGAGGAGCTGACGCACTGGTTGAGCAGGTCCCCGGCAAACAGATAGTCCAGCTGCCGGGCGGTGAGCCCCCCTTTTTGGAGCGCAAGGGCCAGGGCCTTCTGCTGCATGGCCTGCTCGGACTGCTCCCAGGTGGCCTCCCCAAAGGTGTCGTCCTGGTCGACATAGTCAAAGCAGGCGGCCAGAGGGCCCTCCCCCTCCATGCGGCCTACCACATTGCCGGCGCAGAGGATTGTGGGGGGCGAGGCCAGCACCGCCGTCTGCTGCCCGGTCTTTTTTGCGCTCATGGGCGCACCTCCTCCCAAAACCGATAGGACCAGTATGACCCGCTCCTTGAAAAATATGCCGGCTGGCCGGAATTTTTGTGGAAAAAGGACAAGACGGATGGTATAATGAAGGGCGGAAGAATGGAAAAGTGCTGGAAACAGCGCGAGATCAGCAGGAGAGCTGTGAGAGGAGCGGTAAAACACATGCGGAACATACAGGAGATTGACCGGGAGCTGGAGCGCGCCCGACAGAAGATGGAGCGGTCCCGAAAGCTGGATGTGATCCTCCAGGACCTGAAGGAGCAGAGCGTCCGCCGCCGTCAGGCGGAGGAGGAGGCCCGGGCGGTTTTGGAGAAGGAGCAGGGGGACGTGGAGGAGCTGGAGCGCATGTCCCTGGTGTCCTTCCTGGCCAGAATCCAGGGGGATCTGGAGAGCCGGAAGGCGGAGGAGCGCCGGGAGGCCGCCATGGCCAAGGCCCGGTACGACGCGGCTAAGTGGGACCTGGAGGATCTGGACCGGCGGCTCCGGGACTTTGCGCAGGAGAAGGAGAGCCTGAAGGGACTGGAGAAACAGTACCAGGCCCTGCTGGATGAAAAGGAGGCGGTGCTGCGCAGCCAGGGGGGAGCTCAATCCCAGCGGCTGGGCCAGCTGGCCCAGGAGCAGGAGCGCACCGCCGGGGAGCTGCGGGAGATCCAGGAGGCCATCCAGGCCGGTCTGGCCGCCCAGCGGGCCCTGGAGGAGATGAGCGGCGACCTGAGCGGCGCGGAAAACTGGGGCGTCTGGGATATGGTGGGGGGCGGCATCATGGCTACCTTTGCCAAGCACGGCTGCCTGGACGATGCCCAGGACGCCGCATATGAGGCCCGCCGGGCCCTGAGCCGCTTCCGCACGGAGCTGGCCGATGTGTCCTCGGAGCAGGTGCCCGACGTGGAGCTGGGGGACTTTGCCGTCTTTGCCGACTACTTCTTTGACGGTCTGTTTGCCGACCTGTTTGTTCAGAGCCGCATCCGGGAGGCCCAGGAGCAGGTGGAGGCGGTGACCCAGCGGGTGGAGCGGCTCATTGTCCGCCTGCGGGACGAGCGGGAGAGCTTGGAGGAGAAGCAGGGGCAGCTGGACTGGGAGCGGGAGCGCCTGCTCACCGCCCAGAACCGGGCCCAGCTCCAGAGCGGAGCGGAGACAGGGGAGGCGGTCCCCGTATGAGCGAGCTGGAGACCCTTCAGAGCTGGATTGACCAGAGCCATAACATTGTCTTTTTCGGCGGTGCGGGAGTCAGCACCGAATCTGGCATAAAAGATTTCCGAAGCCCCGACGGCCTCTACAATCAGCACTACAAATTTCCCCCGGAGACCATGCTCAGCCGCAGCTTCTTTGACGCACATCCGGAGGAGTTTTTCCGCTTCTACCGGGACAAGATGCTCAATCCCGGGGCCAAGCCCAACGCCGCCCACAAGAAGCTGGCTGAGCTGGAGGCGGCGGGAAAGCTGCGCAGCGTCATCACCCAGAACATCGACGGCCTCCATCAGGAGGCCGGGTCCCAGCGGGTGTGGGAGCTCCACGGCTCGGTGCTGCGCAACCGGTGCATGAAGTGCGGAAAGCCATACCCCACTGAATTTCTGGCAGAGTGCGAGGGAGTGCCCCGGTGCGCCTGCGGCGGGATCGTAAAGCCGGAGGTGGTCCTCTATGAGGAGAGCCTGGACGCCCATGTGCTGGAGGGGGCTGTGGCCGATCTGCGGCAGGCCGACCTGCTCATCATCGGGGGGACCTCCCTGGTGGTCTACCCCGCCGCCGGGCTCATCAACTACTACCAGGGGGACCGGCTGGTCCTCATCAACAAGACCCCCACCCCCTATGACCGGAGGGCCGATCTGGTGCTCACCGGACCCATTGGGGAGATTCTGGGGCAGATTCAGGTGAATGAGTAAATTTACCCCAGTAACGTAAAAAACTGGGCGGCTGGAACTGCTCCGGCCGCCCGGTTTCCCTGGCGGACCCCGGCCCCTGTTCCGGTCCGCTGCGATTTTGAAATTAGCGCCCCGTTTCCGGCAGGAACAGGGAGATGAGAGGAGCAATGTCTATGTTTCGTCCCATGCGCCGCTTCAAGCAGGCCCTGTCCCCGGAGGAGTGCCAGGCAGTCTTGGAGCGGGGAACCTCCGGGGTGCTGGCCCTGTCCGGCGACGGAGGCTGGCCCTACGCCGTCCCCCTCAGCTATGTGTACGCGGACGGGAAGCTCTACTTCCACTCCGCCAAATCGGGCCACAAGGTGGACGCCATTCGGAGCTGCCCCAGGGCCTCCTTCTGTGTCATCGACCAGGATCACATTGTCCCGGAGGAGTACACCACCTACTTCCGCAGCGTCATCGCCTTCGGCACCGTTCGGATTTTGGAGGAGGAGAGGGAGAAGCGCGCCGCCATTGAGAAGCTGGCGGTGAAGTACGCCCCCGCCGACAGCAGGGAGAACCGGGACGGGGCCATCGACCGGGAGTGGGCGCCCCTGTGCATGCTGGAGATGGAAGTGGAGCATCTGTCCGGCAAGGAGGCCATCGAGCTGGTGCGGCAGCGGGAGAGTTGACCCAGCCCTTGAAACGCCGAAGATAAAATGAGACCCCGCCTCACACGCGGAGACGCGCTGTGGGGCGGGGCCTGTGCGTTTCAAGCGGATTTAAAAGACGGGGAATTTGCCCTCCATCCGGCCGTGGGGGAGGGCGACGGTAAAGACAGTGCCCTCCTCCCGGCTGCTGCGGACCTCGATCTGGCCCCGGTGGGACTGGGCGATGGTGTGGGCGATAGCCAGCCCCAGGCCGTAGCCCCCCTCCTTCCGGCTGCGGGAGCCGTCCACCCGGTAGAACCGCTCAAACAGGTGCTCCAGGTGCTCCGGGGGGATGGGCTCGCCGGTGTTCCGCACGGAGAGGACCGCCCTCTCCTGCCGGCGGGAGAGGGCTACGTCCACCCGGCCCTGTTCCCCAGCGTACTTGACCGCGTTGTCCAGCAGGATCATCACCAGCCGCTCTAAACTGTCCGGCTCTCCGGAGAGGGAGAGGCCGGGCTGGATGTGGCTGTTCAGCTCCACCTGCCGCTCAAAGGCCACCGACTCAAAGCGCAGCACGCACCCGGTGACCAGGTCGCTGAAATTGACCGTGCGGGAGTCCTTGGGCCGCTCCGCCCCGTCGTGCTTGGCCAGGAAGAGCATGTCTTCCACCAGCTCCTTCATCCGCTGGGCCTCCTCCTGGATGTAACCCAGCCACTTGCGCTGGGAGGCCACTGTGGCGTCCGGGTGGGCGGCCATGATTCCGGTGTTGGCCAGAATCACCGTGAGGGGGGTCTTCAGCTCGTGGGAGGCGTCGGCCACAAACTGCCGCTGCTGGGTCCAGGCCCTCTCCACCGGCTTCAGGGACAGCCGGGCCAGAAACAGGCTGATGGCGAAAAACACCGCCAGAGCCGCCCCGCCGATGAGCAGAGAATTGACCATCAGCCGTCCCAGGGAGGCCCGCTCCCAGCTGAGGTCGGAGAAGGCGATGCGCACCCGTCCGTCGGAGAGCTGCTCCTGCTGGAACCGCAAACCAAGATTCTGTAAGGTGCCGGACGGGGCCTGGGCCTCCTGGATCTCCTGGACCGCCTGGGCCAGGGTGTCCTCTGTGACCTTGACCTGGCTGCCTTCCTCCAGGGTGAGGGCCCCATCCGCCTCAATGGTGACGCAGAACACGGGAATGGCCCAGCGCCACTCCCGCGCCCCGCCCTGGTCGGGCAGGTGAAGCTCCAGCTGGGGCGGGATGCCGTCCTGGCGCAGGGCCAGCTTCATGGCGGCGGCGCTCTCCCGCTCCAGCTGCTGGGCTGTGGAGATCATCAGGGTCCCGAACACAGCCAGCAGCACCACCGTCACCAGCAGCATATTGGTGAGGATAAATTTCAGCCGCAGCCTGCGCAGCATGCCGCTCTCCCCCTTTTTTCGTTGGAACGATTACTTCTGAGGCGTATCCAGGAAGTACCCCACCTTCCGCACGGTGGAGATGGACACCTGGCTGTTGAGAAAGACCAGCTTCTTCCGCAGGAAGGAGATATAGACCTCCACATTGTTGTCCTCCGCCTCGGAGTCCAGCCCCCAGATCTTGGAGATCAGGGTCTCCTTGGTGACCACGTTTCCGTTGTTCACCATGAGCAGGCGGAGCACCTCAAACTCCTTGAAGCCCAGCCGCACCGAGCGCTCTCCCGCCGACAGCAGGCGGGAGGTGCAGTCCAGGCTCAGGTCGTTCACAGTGAGCACGTCGCTCAAGACCTCCCCCTGCCGCCGGGTGAGGGCCCGCACCCGGGCCATGAGCTCGCCGGTGTCAAAGGGCTTGGTCATGTAGTCGTCCGCCCCGCAGTCCAGGCCGCTGATTTTGTCGCTCACATCGTCCCGGGCGGTGAGCATCAGAATGGGGGTGGACACGTGGGCCGACCGGAGCCGCTGGGCCACCTGGAACCCGTCCACCTTTGGGAGCATCACATCCAAAATAATCAGGTCGTACTGGCCCGCCAGTCCGTAATCCACGCCGTCCGCCCCGTCATATACGGTGTCCACCTGATAGCGCTGGTCCTCCAGCAGCTGCCGCAGGGTCTCCGCCAGACGCGTCTCGTCCTCTACAATTAAGATCCGCATCACTGCGCCTCCTGTTCTTTGGTTGGTGTATGGGCATTATACGGGTTCAACCTGAAATCTGTCTGAATGGATGACAAGAACCTGTTTTTCCTCATTATACTATAACCCGAAACGGGCGGCAAGAAAGATCCGGGTGGGGCGGGCGTCGATTTTTCAACATTCAAGGGAGAAAAAGAGAAACTGTGCCCCTTGACAAGGAAAGAAACTATGATAAAATAACTCTGTTAAACGCCTTGATGGAGCAAAGCGCCGCGGTTGGCTGTCAGCGAGAGGGGATGGTGAGAGCCCTCGGCCGGGACCGGGGCGCGGGCCACTCCGGAGCGGCCCGGGAGGACCGGGACGGCTCATCCCCGTTACTGCGGATGACAACGAGGGGTCCCCGTCTGGGGATCATCAGGGTGGTACCGTGGAAGACTTGCTTTCGCCCCTGAACCGGGTTCTGGATGGAACCTGGTTCAGGGGCGTTTTCGTTGGAAAAGGAAGGAGACGCAAGTGATGAAGCAGTATGTGGTGGACGCCTTTGCCGACCGCGTATTTGAGGGAAACCCGGCGGCGGTGTGCCTGCCGGAGTCCTGGCCCAGCGAGGAACGGATGATGGCCATTACCCGGGAAAACAACCTGTCCGAGACGGCCTTTGCCGTCCGGGAGGGGGCGGACTGGCGGCTGCGCTGGTTCACCCCCGGGGGCGAGATCGACCTGTGCGGCCACGCCACCCTGGCGGCCGCCTATGCCATCAGCCGGTTTGTGGACCCGGACGCGGCGGAACAGCGGTTTCAGACCCTCAGCGGCCTGCTGACCGTGAAGCGGGAGGGGGAGCTCTACTCCATGGACTTCCCCACCTACGCGCTCAAGCCCCTGGAGGTCACCGACGCCATCACCGAGGCGCTGGGGGCCCGGCCGAAGGAGGTCTGGCGGGCCAGGGATCTGGTGTGCGTCTTTGACGACCCCCAGGAGGTCATTCAGATGAAGCCCGACCTGGACAAGGTGAGGGCCCTGAAGGGGGCGCTGATGCAGGTCACCGCCCCGGGGACGGGGACGGAGTTTGACTGCATCTCCCGCACCTTTGCCCCCAAGATGGAGGTGCCCGAGGACCCGGTGTGCGGCTCCGGCCACTGCCACATCGTGCCCTACTGGGCGGCGAAATTAGGAAAGACCCAGCTGACGGCCCGGCAGGCCTCCCCCCGGGGCGGCACCCTGTACTGCCGTCTGGAGGGGGACCGGGTGATCCTGGCGGGGCGCGCGGCTCTGTACTCTGTGGCAGAGCTGATGGTATAAGGGTATTTGAAGGAGGAAAAACAACATGAAGAAACTCTGTATGCTCACGGCCGCGGCGCTGGCCCTGATGCTTCTGGCGGGCTGTTCCGCCCAGGAGGAGACGGAGCCCCTGCCCGAGAGCATGGATCAAGAGACCGTTCTGGCCGCCGGAGAGGAGATTTTGAACCAGCTTCTGGACGGGGAATATGAGGCGGTCTATGGGGAGTTCCGGGAGGACATCCGGGCGAACCTGACAGTGGAGAGCGTTCAGGAGCTGATCGAGTCCGAGACCCAGGAGGCCGGGACCTACGAGGGCATTGAGAAGGCGGACACCATCGGCAGCACCGAGGGGGAGGAGCACGGCATCGCCCGCTTCCTGTGCAACTTCTCGGAGGAGGATGTGGCCATCAATCTGGCCTTTGACCCCGATATGGAGCTCATCGGCCTGTCCGCCGGCGTCCAGACCTCCGGCTGGAGCTTCTCCAATCTGACCGGAAACCTGAGCGGACTGTTCGGGGGATAAGCCGCCGGAGGCCCGGGAAAAGCCGGGCTCATCAATATAGTTACACAAGAAAAAGATCGATATTTGGGAGGTAATTGATTATGCGAGACCCGAAACCTTTTGGATTGAACGAGCTGCGGGAGATGTTCCTGAAATTTTTTGAGACCAAGGAGCACCTGCGTCTCCCCAGCTTCTCTCTGATCCCTCAGAATGACGCGTCCCTGCTGCTCATCAACAGCGGCATGGCCCCCATGAAGCCCTGGTTCACCGGGGAGCAGGAGCCCCCCCGCCACCGGGTGTGCACCTGTCAGAAGTGCATCCGCACCGGCGACATTGAGAACATCGGCAAGACCGCCCGCCACGGCACTTATTTCGAGATGCTGGGCAACTTCTCCTTCGGGGACTACTTCAAGCACGACGCCATCCACTGGGCCTGGGAGTTCCTGACCTCCCCCGAGTGGGTGGGGCTGGACCCGGAGCGGCTCTATCCCTCCGTCTTTGCCGGCAATGAGACCACCCCCGCCGACGACGAGGCCTTCGCCATCTGGCGGGATGAGATCGGCATCCCCGAGGACCGCATCTTCAAGTTCGGCAAGGAGGACAACTTCTGGGAGCACGGCTCCGGCCCCTGCGGCCCCTGCTCCGAGATCTACTACGACCGGGGCCCCGAGTGGGGCTGCGGCAAGCCCGGCTGTACCGTGGGCTGCGACTGCGACCGGTATATCGAGGTGTGGAACATCGTCTTCTCCCAGTTCGACAACGACGGCGAGGGCCACTACACCGAGCTCAAGCAGAAGAACATCGACACCGGCATGGGTCTGGAGCGCCTGGCCTGTGTGTGCCAGAAGGTGCCCTCCCTGTTTGACGTGGACACGGTGATGAACATCACCCACAAGGTCACCGAGCTCACCGGGGCCTCCTATGGCCAGAGCCACAGTGTGGACGTGTCTCTGCGGGTCATCACCGACCACATCCGCTCCGCCACCTTTATGATCTGCGATGGGGTGCTCCCCTCCAACGAGGGCCGGGGCTATGTGCTGCGCCGCCTGCTGCGCCGGGCCGCCCGCCACGGCAAGCTGCTGGGGGTGAACGAGCCCTTCCTGTACAAGGTGTGCGACACCGTCATCCACGAGAACGAGGGCCACTACCCCGAGCTGCGGGAGCGCCAGGACTATATCACCAAGGTCATCCGGGTGGAGGAGGAGAACTTCGCCAAGACCATCGACGGCGGCCTGCGGATTTTCAACGACATGCTCGCCCAGCACCAGGAGAAGGGGGAGAAGGTCTTCTCCGGCGAGGACGCCTTCAAGCTGTACGACACATACGGCTTCCCCATGGACCTGACCCTGGAGATGGTGGAGGAGCAGGGCATGACCCTGGACGAGAAGGCGTTCCACCAGCTGATGGAGGAGCAGCGCCAGCGGGCCCGGAAGGCCCGGGAGGCCCTGGGCGACCTGGGCTGGGCCGGCGTGGAGTTCGGCAAGGATGTGCCCGAGACTGAGTTTGTGGGCTATGAGAACAACTCCATCACCGGCGCCAAGGTGGTGGCCCTGGTGGTGGAGAATGAGCAGGCCGAGGAGCTCATGCCCGGGGTGGAGGGCATTGTGGTGCTGGACAAGACCCCCTTCTACGCGGAGATGGGCGGCCAGGTGGCCGACCACGGCGTCATCGCCAAGAGCGGCGAAAACGGCTGCCTGTTTACCGTCACCGACGTGCAGAAGAACAAGGGCGGCAAGTATATGCACTACGGCAAGGTCACCGAGGGCGCTTTGAAGCTGGGGGACACCGTCTCCGCCCAGATCGACGTGCCCCGCCGGAACGCCGTCCGCCGGGCCCACACCGCCACCCACCTGCTCCACAAGGCCCTGCAGACCGTGCTGGGCAGCCATGTGCACCAGGCCGGATCTCTGGTGGAGCCCGACTACCTGCGCTTTGACTTTACCCACTTCTCCGCCATGACCGCTGAGGAGCTGAGTGAGGTAAGCCGTATTGTGAACGAGTCCATTCTGGAGGGCTACCCCGTGGACACCAAGGTCATGGGCATCGAGGAGGCCAAGCAGACCGGAGCCACCGCCCTGTTCGGGGAGAAGTACGGCGACCAGGTCCGTGTGGTGGATATGGGCGGCTACTCTGTGGAGTTCTGCGGCGGCACCCACCTGGACAACACCGCCAAGGTGGGCGTGTTCCACATCAGCAGCGAGTTCTCCGTGGCCAGCGGCGTGCGCCGCATCGAGGCCACCACGGGCCTCAAATCCCTGGAGGTGATGAACCGGAACCAGGAGCTGCTGTTCCAGGCCGCCGCCGCTTTGAAGGCCAAGCCCGGCGAGCTGCGGGAGAAGGCGGAGCAGGCCATGAGCGACCTGAAGGCCCTGCACCAGGCGGTGGAGCGCTTCAAGGCCAAGGAGTCCGCCGGTGAGACGGAGCGCATCCTCTTCGGCGCCCGGTCCGTGGGCGATCTGAAGGTGCTCACCGCCACCGTCAACGAGGCGGACGCCAACAAGCTGCGCCAGATGGGCGACCTGCTCCGGGACAAGGCCCCCAATGTGGTGGGCGTCCTGGCCACGGTCAACGGGGAGAAGATCACTTTCCTGGCGGTCTGCGGCAAGGAGGCCGTGGCCAAGGGCATCAAGGCCGGCGACATCATTAAGGCGGTCACCGCCATCTGCGGCGGCAAAGGCGGCGGCAAGCCCGACAGCGCCATGGGCGGCGGCAGTGATGTGTCTAAGCTGGATAATGCCCTGGCCTGCGTGGACGATTTTGTGTCCCAGAAGCTGGGAGTGTAATCCTTACTCCTAATAATTGAAATTGATTTGGGCGGGCGGTCCCCCATAAGGGGCCCGCCCGCCCTTCTTGCTCTCTCTTGCGGAGGACTATGGGCGTGCAAGCATTTCTGCCTGATTCTTCATTTCTTGCGGCTATTCGTCTGAAACCACCGTGTGGACGCAGTTTTTTGTAACCGTTTTTTCATTTTTATGTCATCAGTTTGACAAGAGACTGACGGCGTTCCGTGATATACTGGTTCCAGAAACCGAGGAAAGGAGGGTCCTGCTGTGAAAAAGCTGATCCTATCCCTGACACTGATCGCCCTGCTGACCGCCTCTCTGGGCGGCGCGGCCTTTGCCCAGTCCCAGCAGGAGCCGCTTCCCGAGGTGACCACCGAAACGGCCCAGGGGAGCGCTCCCGCCCAGGCGGACGCCTCCCAGTCCATGTATCCCGCCGTCCACGCCTTGGTGATGGCCATGACGGAGAACCACCTGGACTACGACCCGGAGGACCCGGAGTTCCTGTGGACCAGTCTCTACTATATGCTCAGCTTGTATGGAGAGATGGATGAGCGCTCGGAGCTCACCGACGACACCCTGATCCTTCCCAGTGAGGTGGTTCAGGACTACGCGGCGGCCCTCTACCCCGACGTCGCCACTCTGCCGGAGATTCCCGCCCCTATTTCTGAGCGCATCTCCTACCGCGCCGCGGACGGCACCTACCGCCTGGCCCGGGGCGACGAGGGACTCTCCCAGGTGACAGTGGAGCCGCCCATCTATCTGAGCAGCGGCCCCGTCGTGATGAACGGAGCCCTGAAGTCCCTGGAGGACGGCAGCACCCTGCGGGAGTTCCAGGTGACCCTGGCCGCCCGGGACTGCATGTTCGGCTACATCATCACTGATTTGACATTTTCTGATTGAATTTCTCCTCTTTGGGAAGAAAGCCCGATCTGTGATCGGGCTTTCTTCCTGCTTGCCGGATTGAGAGGCCGGTATTTTGGGGAGACTGACGGGAAATGAAACCCACTCCGGCCGGAGTTTGAGGATTGAACTGCGGACGGAATGGGAAACAGCCTTACGATCTTTTTCGTGTCAAACAGATTCCGGCGACGGCTCCCACAAAGACAATGGGAGCCAGCCGGATAAACAGCCACTCGAAGGCGTGAAATAGTACTCCGACAACAGCTGTTTCGGGGTCGCTGTAATCCCAGTTTAAGTATGGGCTGTTGAACACAAATAAGGCCGCGAAAATGAGTATGACTGCCCCGCACAGTACAATGCACGCACCGCGGAGTATTTTGCGCCGCATGTCTTTCCGCCGCGCCAGCTGCAGGTTGATGACCTCCAGCCTCTGGGAGATCGCGCTCAGGTCCTCGGCCTTCGTCTCGGCAACCGTTTCTCCAAGCAGAGTGCTCACGGGTGTCTCAAGCGCCTCTGATATGGCAAGCAGCATATCAGAATCAGGGACCGACAATCCCTGTTCCCATTTTGAGATCGTCTGCCGCACCACGTTCAACTTGATGGCCAGCTCCTCCTGGGAAAGACCTTTTGATTTCCGGATCGCTCTGATATTTTCGTTCAGCATGGGGATACGCTCCTTTCTTGTCAGCTCTATTGTACGAAAAACAGCCCGTTGCCGCAAGCAACGCAGATTAACATGGGGACCAAATCAGCCATACAGAACGTGACGGCCTGTGTAAATCATCCCACCGCGCAGAAGGAACGGCTGGATTTTGCTCTTGTTCTCCCGCCTGCGGTGTACTATAATGAAGAAACAAAATGATTTGTGTTTGAGGTGTGTCTGAATGAAACCTGACATCCATGCTTATATCCGGCCCGGCGCCCATGCCCATCTGGTGGGCATCGGCGGCGTGTCCATGTCCCCCCTGGCCGAGGTACTCCACGGAGCGGGGGTGACAATCACCGGTTCTGATATGCACGACAGCGAGACGGTGGAGCATCTCCGCTCTCTGGGAATCCCCGTGGTCATCGGCCACCGGGGAGAGAGCGTCCAGGGGGCGGGGTGCATCATCCGCACCGCCGCGGTCCACGACGACAACCCCGAAATTGCCGCCGCCCACGCCGCCGGCATCCCGGTCTTTGAGCGGGCGGAGGCCTGGGGCGCCATCATGCGCCACTACCAGAACGCCCTGTGTGTGGCGGGCACCCACGGAAAGACCACCACCACCTCCATGTGCACTCAGATTTTCCTGGCCGCCCAGCGGGACCCCACGGTGATGATCGGGGGCACCCTTCCCGCCCTGGGGTCGGGACACCGGGTGGGGAAGGGGGACACCATCATTCTGGAGTCCTGTGAGTACTGCAACTCCTTTCTCTCCTTTTTCCCCACCGTGGCGGTGATTCTGAATGTGGACGCAGACCACCTGGACTTTTTCAAGGATTTGGAGGACGTGAAGCACTCCTTCCGCCGGTTTGCCCAGCTGGTGCCGGAGGGGGGGACGGTCATTGCCGACGGGGACGACGCCAACACCATGGACGCCCTGAAGGGGCTGGAAAAGCCTATGCTCACCTTCGGTCTGGAGCAGGGGGACATCCGCACATCTAACCTCACCTATGAGAAGGGAGTGGGCTCCTTCGACCTGATCTGCCGGGGAGAGAACCTGGGCCGGATCACCCTCCAGGTCCCGGGGGTCCACAATGTGCGCAACGCCCTGGCGGCCGCCGGGGCTGCCCTTCAGCTGAAGGTGCCCTTTGCCGCCATTCAGGAGGGGCTCCACGCCTTTACCGGGGCGGGCCGCCGCTTTGAGCGGAAAGGGGAGTACCACGGTGCAGTGCTCTATGACGACTACGCCCACCACCCCGGGGAGCTGCGGGCCCTGCTGTCCACCGTAAAAACCCTGGGGTATGACCGGGTGATCTGCGCCTTTCAGCCCCACACCTACTCCCGGACCAAGGAGCTCTTTGACGACTTCGTGGAGGTGCTCCAGCTGCCGGACAAGGTGCTCCTGGCGGAGATCTTCGCCGCCCGGGAGACGGATACCCTGGGGATCTCCTCCAAGGACCTGGCCGACCGCATTCCCGGGGCGGAGTACTGTCCCACCCTGGAGGATGTGACCGACCGCCTTGCCCAGCTGGCTCAGCCTGGGGACCTGCTCCTCACCGTGGGCGCGGGGGACATCCATGTGGCGGGAGAGCGCCTGCTGGAGCGAACGGAATAATAGAAAAGGCCAGGGTTCTGGCAATACAGGGAAAATTTCAAAGGGCGCGGCCATTTGGCCG
>OOBN01000517.1_pt1 | contig 36726 bp, 35 predicted proteins | sample 1671091 | NCBI WGS metagenome assembly OOBN01 (sample SAMN06348121, study PRJEB24527) | human gut metagenome | biome: human gut; feature: ankylosing spondylitis patient; material: feces | host: Homo sapiens | place: China | collected 2015-10 | reverse complement strand
ATTATATTCTATTATATATTGAATGTTTTCTAGAATCAATCTGTCAAAATTTCTCTAATTCTTCCAAACTGGAGGTTTGACATTTGGAGAATTTTTATTGAAAGCACTATACTATGTCACTTTGTCTGCATTCCAATGAGAACAGTCTATTGAAAGCTTGTTACAGCTCCAGAACATGAAACCCGTGTCTGTCACTTTGCTAGTATCAAAGCTAGACAGATCTAGGTTTGTAAGGTTTTCGCACCAACTGAGACTTTTGAGCCTCTCAAGTCTGTATTGCCTGGTTCGCCGTTGATGCTAGTAGTCTTAGTCCACGCTATTTCTATCATACTGGCTTGTAGTCTTCTGAATAAGTGTTAGATGCTGTACGCACAATGTTGACTTGATAGATTTCTGGAATCATGCTTTCCCAAAGTCTGAAATCTTCATTGTGCTGTTTTGGCAAGAAAGACTTGTAAGTCTCATGAGTCTGAATGCCCTGAGCTACTTTCTTTCCGACATTGTCGCCGACTGTCACAGTACGCCAAGCATCTTTAGCAGTGGCTATTCTGCAAGCATCTACGCCTATAGCTTGACGAACTGTCATTTCAAGATCTGACCACTGTATCCATTGTCCAAATTCAAGATTGTCAGCCCAGTCGTCAAGCAATGCATTGACATTAGCTAGCAAGTCTTCATCTGATTCGCCAAGAACATTCTGCACGATCAGATTGACTGCAAGACCGATTCGTTTAGCTTCATGACACAAGACATCTGTGCAGATCTGCCTGTTAGTGTAAAGCAACTGTTCTGTTACAAACACTGTACGATTGAAGTCATAAGTCATCTCAGTGAACGACCCATCAGAAGGTATCGATACACCAGGTGTCCAAGCTAGCGCATCGATCTCTCTTACAGAACCTCTAGTCAAGATCTGGTTCTTGACAAGCTTGTAGTGTTCATTTATTCTGTACATAGCTCCATTGACATTGAAGCTGTCTGGAACTTTCACTACTGGGCAGTATCCAAGAACTTCTATCTTCTGACCATTGACGCATTGAGAGCCATCTTCATAGTAGAAGTTCTTGCAGTACCACATAGACTTAGTGTCGTTGTTAAGTGTGACAGAAGCTATCTGACTGACTTCTCTTATCTGCTGTGTATCTTGACCGTCTACAAACACATCTACTTTGTTTACTAGCGGCGGATTAGCTGCTGGATCGTTTCTAGAATCGATAGCTGTGTATTCATGCTTGAAGAATAAGAAGTCGCCTTCAGCGATCTGTATCTTCTTGCCAAAAAGTTCTAGTATCTTCTGACGATATACAGCATCTGTCCACTTAGCTTCGCCACCAGATATTGCTTTAGACACTTGCACCTTGAAGCCAGTACGGTCAAGATACGTCATCTTAGTTCCAGTAGGTATTGATATCGCTTTGTACTGTTCAGAAGCAACTGGGACAGCTGCAGAGCCAAGCATTCCAGAATAGATAGTAGTGTCAGCAAGAGTCTTGAAGATGTCGCCAGCGTCAGACTTGATTCTAGCTCCAGCTTTGATTGTCAGATTAGACTTAAGAGCAATGTCGAAACCGAATGACACAGTACCAGTAGCTGAACTTCCACCGAATCTGTACAGTGGAGTCCCATCGTCTTGAATCAGTGCAGAACCAATCTTGTCTAGTTCTTCACCAGACTTGTTGTCTAGATCTAGCATAGCTCCATCCATCTTGATTCTGACAATCGGATGAGCTATGTCATGGGACCTGTCTACTTCGTACTCTACGCCTTCTTTGTACGTATGCTCACTAGGAGTGCCAGGTTCCTTGACAAGATATGTCTGCCTTGGCCATGTGTATTTGGAGCATGGTATCAGAGACTGGAATCCATAGCCACCACCCTGAGCATCTGACAGCTTGACGACTTGAAGCTGCTCTTCCCATCTTTCTATCGGACCGACTACATTGACTCGTCTAGTGCCGTTTACTTTGTCAGACACTCCTCTGTAGGCATCTTCTGTACCAGCTACATTTCGCAAGAACGTCTGGCGAATGCGCTTTCTCAGTTCTGCGTCAGATTCGGCATCTTTGCCATTAGACGTGTTCAGCTGATTCTCTACTTGCAGATCATAGTTCGAAGTGACATTCGATACGACCTGGTTGATAGTGTATGCATTGACATTGCCAGCAGAGCCTGTTGTAGTGCACTGAACTCTGACAAAGACTTCATGATCGTACTGAGCTAGAACAGACGAAGATGTCGTCTCGAATGTCACTTTGCCATCTGTGACCTGAGTGCCAGCTGGAATAGCGATAGACAGTGTGGCAGGCTCATCTATGAAGAATCGTACTGTACCTACTGCTCTGATTCCAAGTCTGCGACCAAAGCCAAGCCACGAAGCTATAGCATCAAGATCTGCACCAGTCTTCGAATCAAGATCGAAGAATGACATGTTGACTTGACTGTTGACATCTATAGCTGCTGCTACAGATGAGCAAGCATCAATGACTTTGCGTATAGGGTCACCAATCTCAGTACTGATCTGCGGGTCAAGATTGGCAAGAGCTGAGCATATCTGCTCTGACCATTCTGCTGAAGTCTTAGCCATCGATTACGACCTTCTCCTAAGTACGACTTTGTTATAGCTGTTCAGTTCTTGTGGCTGAACGTCTGGCAAAGTCTGAGACGAATTGTATGCATCATTCACAGACACTAATGACATGTCTGGAGTGTAAGTAGTAGCTACTGTCGATACAGACAGTCTGTATCTGAACTGACCATTCTTGACTTCTCCGCCAGCTTTGACTATCTGCTCTTCTTTCCAAGCTTCATATTCTGCTTGCGAATTCCAGTCAAATATGTATTCAGTACCGTCTTTGTTGACAGCTGGAGCTCGTTTTGGTGTTCTTCCGAACTTACCACCAGGATAGTTCTCTGGGCAGTCTGCCAATGGGATGTTCTGCCATGCAGACCATCTGACAGTAGAGACTTTCTCAGTCCAGTCTGACTCTTTAGCAAGCTCTCCATTCATGTCTACGATCTGATAGTCGACAGAAGCTATCTGGCTTACAGTAGACTTGTCATAGACATAGTATTCAGAATATTCCTGAGTCCTGTCTTCTATAGCTTTTCTGACTTCTGTCTCTTCTCCAAGACCAAGCTTCAAGAACTCGTCGTAGCCGTATGCGCAGTTGCTTCCAAACATCTGGACTTTAGATGCTAGCTTGCTGTTGTCGACTGAATTAGTCAGAGTCTTCTGCACTTCAAAGTAAGAAGATGAAGCAGATATCGATCTGATGTCCTTCTTCTTGTAAGCTTCTATGCCATTGACGTCTATCGTGACTACTGTCTCAGATGGCTTTAGTCTGTCAAGAACTCTTAGCAAGAGCTCTTTCTGCTGTTCTGTCACTTCTTTGTTGTAAGGGCAGATGACGACTTCATTGTATAGAGTGTACCCTAGACGACCAACTGGGAAGCTCTCTTTCTTGTATCTCCAAGTCTCGTAGATGTCGCAATCGCAATAGCATATTGCCATGACTGCATATCTGAAGCCCTTGACAGTGCCACCAGAATTGAGAGCGTGCATCAGCTCTACAAATCTAGCTTTGTACCAAGCTTCTTTGACAAGAGCTTCTGACACTTCGTCTGCAGTAAGGATTGCATCTGAGACATTGAAGACAGTAGTCTCTTTGTAGATTCTTGGAAGACCATATATAGATGCGAACAGCTGATCTACGAAGCCAAGCCAAGCTGTCTCTACTCCGCCATTCAGCCAGTCTCTTACAGACTTGTACAGAAGACCACCAAAGCTAGACTTTCCGCACAGAACCTCTATGATATGACGAAGATGCGAAGTCGGTGACTTGTCATAGACGTTGTCGTCAAAATGCGCCATCAACGAATCTAGATTGATAGATGACACTAGTGGAAGAGAAGATGGTATGAAGACCATGTCTTCTGCGCTGTCTCGATCTCCACCGTTGAATGGATCGCCTACTGCCATAGAATGTCACCTCCCTGTCATATTTATTACTAGAATAGTTCTCAGTATGTTCTCAGAGTTACGAGGTTTATCTCTGTGATACTCAGATATCATATATGGATAATTATATACCTATGCATTTTCGTAATCACAGAGAATAACGTCGTCATTCTATCTGAACTGTCCTGTTCTGAATCCTGCAAGTCTTTCAGTAGTCAGAAGAGCTACGTCTTGAACTTGCTTTATCCTATAGTTTCTTCTTTGTGCCCAGTCGAATATTGGCACAGACTCATCATAGACTACGAAGGGCTGCTCATCTGAGACTAGTGGTGCTCGCATGCCATCGTAGACTATGTCTGTTATCGGGTTTGACTGGTCTGTTCTTGACAGAGGCACTTGAGCACCTATTCTCTGGCTTTCTCCAAGATGTCTGTATCCGTCTTTGAGAAACCCATCACTGAAGTTGCCCTTGACTTGCCAAGATTCTGTGATTCTGGGCTTCAGACCTCTGTCTGTGACATCCCAGCTGTCTATTCTCAAAACGAAGTCTTTAGTATGCAGATCTACATCTGGAGCAAAATTGCCTACAGCGTCAGCAGTATCAAACTCACCGCGTTCTTTGTCATACTGAGACGTCGACTTGATAGCTGAAATGATAGCAGATGTAAACAGTGCTAGTCTTATGCCGTGCTTGTATGTAGTTCCAAAACAGCAAGGGCATATTCCGCCTGTAGTGTCAGACTGGCCATAGACATCATCATAGCACCATTCGCATCTTTCGATGTTTGCAGGAGCATTGTTGCTGTTCCACATCTCACAAACTAAGACTCGTTCACCAAGAATCTGGTTTGCATCTTGAACCCATTTAGAGAACGTGTTCCTAGTATGTTGCTGGTCGACTCTTACTACTGTCATGTCAGATGACTTCCTGTTCCAATGATACTGTAGTTCCAGCCATAGTCCTGACATAGACAGAGCACCATAGTGCATCGTTCTTGAAATAACTAGTCACAAGCAGAACTTGCACTATGACTTCAGACTTAGAGAAGTTTTCAGGATGTCGATCAAACTGTTCAGCTTGCTGAAGTATGTATTCGTTGACTACTCTTCGCAATTCAGATTCGACTTGATACTGGAACTCTTCTGTCTGAGGGCTGCCAACCATGTCTTGAAGTCTAGCTCCATACTGTGGATGGAATCTGTCGACATGCAGAGATTCAGACACCCACAAGCCTAATGCTTGCACAAGCTTGTCTGAACCAGTGATGACAGTGCCACGTCTGTCAGAGAAGTCTAGATCGCCATTCTTCAGTTTCAGAGTGTACAACTGTCATCACTTTCTTTCAACATGTCTATGATCAGATCTTGATGACCTGACCAGGATAGATCAGGTTCGGATCAGCAATGCCATTTTTAGCAGCAAGAGCCTGATAAGTAGTGCCGAACATTGCAGCAATACCAGACAGAGTGTCGCCAGACTTGACTGTGTAGGTGCGGACCGAAGGAGTTGCTGGTGCAGGAGCAGCTCCAGAGATCTTCAGTACCTGTCCAGGATAGATGACATTAGCATTGACAATGCCATTCAGCTTTTGCAGTGCCTGCCATGTAGTGCCATACTTGGCAGCAATGCCTGAAAGCGTATCGCCAGACTTGACTGTGTAGGTAGTGCCAGAGCTTGGAGCTGGCGCAGCAGAACCAGCAATGCCATTGACTTTCAGTACTTGACCAGGATAGATCAAGTTCGGGTTAGCGATACCATTGATCTGTGCAAGAGCCTGATATGTAGTGCCAAACATAGAGGCGATGCCAGACAGAGTGTCGCCAGACTTGACTGTGTAGGTGCTAGCAGCAGGAGTTGGCGCTGGTGCAGGAGCAGGAGTTGGAGCTGGTGTCACAGATGTAGAAGTTCCAACGTACTTGTCCCAAGCAGCTCTGTCGCCATAGAACTTGTTCAGATCTAGATTGCCATCATAGCCATTCAGTCTGCCAGAACTAGAATACTGACGAATAGCGCAGGTATATGCACCCTCATTCCACGGAGATTCTTGATAGCCAGTAGCATTCATGTTAGCATACTGAGCGATCCACAGACCTCTGTTTCCAATGTTCTGAACTTCATTCAGATAGCCAGCTGAAGTATAGACAAGCGGTTCGGTATTAGTGCGTTCTTTGACTCTGTCGCAGAATGTTCTGATCCAGTTCTGAGAAGCCGCACCTGAACCGAAGATAGCATTGTTCTGCATTTCCCAGTCAAGGCACCAAATGACTTTGCCGATCCAGTTAGAGCAGTTGTTGACAAAGAAATCAGCTTCTGCTTTAGCATCGCCTGCATTAGCATAGTGATATATGCCTACAGCTTTGCCCAAAGACAGAGCTTGCTCTACCTGACGAGCACAGTCGCCAGATACGTAGTAAGTTCCTTCCGTAGCTTTGCAGATCACAAAGTCACAAGGAACAGCAGAAAGATCTATGCCTCTCTGCCAGTTAGAGACATCGATACCATTCATGTATGCCATGTCAATCACCTTTCCATTTCTATTATTGGTTCAATGATCATTCTATGTTAAGTTATGACAGAATTAAAGAAGATGAAAGCAAAAACCGTCAGATGTTAGAATTGAAAAGCTTTTCTGTAAGATGCATCCTCTGCCATTCAGGATCTGTAGCCTTAACTTTCAAATGAGCATTGTCAAAGGGCGTTCTAGTAAAGTTCTTGAACAATGAATAGTATGCATCTTCCAATTCATCTTTTGTGCCAGAAGCTACGAACTTCAATTCATCTTCACCAGAATCGGACTTTATAGGATACGGATAGAACTGCAAAGCACATTCAATAGAATTGCCTTCGTCAAACAAAACCTCAAATGTAGTATCTACAAACTTAGAACTGTCTTTCGGTATCTTGCTAATGTCTGTGACTTTAGAAAGATCTTCTTCTACTTCATCTACAGATACGAAAAATTCGAATTCATAGATCTTTGGATAGTCATAAGCTGTTCTTTTGCTTGCAAGTCTCATGCCTGCAAATACTAGATCTCTACTTGAAATCATTTTCTTCCTATTCTATAAAACTGTCTATAGAGTCGTCAAAGACCGCATCATCTAGATTCTGAATTTCTGCATTTTCTGTATCAGAACTATTGTCTATGACTTCATAGAACAGAGCTGTCTGATCTGCTGGCTCAGCTACAATTGAAATCTCGTAGAAATTGACATCTCGCATGATGTCATATACTAGATGACCGTCTATTTGAGTGCCAATCAGATTCGGACATGCTCTGCATTCGCATGGATGACAGTCATCGAACTCTCCGCCACAGTTAGAACAGTATAGAGTGCAGTTGCACCCCATAGACACAGCTCCGAGAGAACCATCGATAATCAGATCGCACAGTTCTTCATATGCTTTGTCTATTGCTAGCAACAGGTATACTACGCTTTCGTCAGTGTCATAATGAACCGCCACTACATAGCCACGACTTCTAGAACGGTCGATGCCATCGTCATATTTAGCAGGGTCGTCGTCTGTCTTAGTGTAAGTATGCTCGACAAAGACGTTCGTACACCCTTCGTATGTCAGCCAAGCTTTCTCAAGCTCTGTCTTTTCAAAGCAGTCTAGATTGACATTGATTCGAGCAGAGCACGCTCTAGTCTTGACAGCTAGATATCTGTCTGGTATGTCATATTCTTTGCCAAAGAACTCTGTCTTGAATGTCATTGTATGCTATGCCTCGTTTGAAAGAGATGAGAAAGTTTTGCTGACTACATTGCTAGACTATTTAGATTCGATAGTCTCAGAATCTGTCTTAGAGCCAATCCCTTCAAGACTGTCAAGCCATTTGTTAGTGACACCGACAGACTTGAACAAGCGATATGCTACCTGTACGCCACCAATTACAGCGAAAACTGCTGCAAGAACTTCTTCTGGAGAAGATGGCATGCCAGAAGCAAAGGCTGTACCAAGACCGCAAGCTGCTGAAATAGCTATTGCTAGCCAGCTAGCTACATTAGAAGACACAGCTTTGTTCTTGATGAGATTTACTGCAAATGGCAGAATCACAGACACTATGACTGCTGCTATCACTGTTCCATATGTCATTGTTCTTCCTTGCTCAGATCGTACAGTCTGATTGTCATCGTATAGTTTGTTCGCATCTTCTCTCCACCGTCTCTGAACAGCGTACCAACAATGACTTTACTGTTGTCATCTTCAAGCACGCCACCCTGGACTATGCCATCCATCAGATCTTTCTGAGTCAGTTCGAAGTTTGGTGGATCGAATCTGTGATTAGTCTTGTTTGTGACGTCGACTACACAGAAGCATCTTGTCATAGTCTTGCCAGAGTATGTCTCAGCAGCTTTCTTGCCCAGTTCTACAAGCTTAGCTTTCTGTTCGTTGCGTTGCTTGTTCAGCCAGATCTGCTGACGCCAAGTTCGTCCGTATCCAATGTTGTTGCTGTTTCTTACGCAATCGTCATCAAGTATGAACTTGTATTCCCAGACTTTGACATTGTCTGGCAAGACTATGTTTAGATCTTCTTCTAGTTTCAGTTCCATATATTTATATTATATCAAGAGACTGTGAAAAACTAGAGTCTTTCTGTGAAACTTCTGGATTTTGCGTCTGTTTTCGATATGAATTCTAGCTTATGCTAGTTCTTCCAGACTGGTGGTATGACATTTGGAGCGTCACGATTGAAACGATCGTAATATATGACTTTGTCTACATTCCAATGAGAACAGTCTAGCGTAAGATTAGAACACTTATCGAACATGCTACTCATTCTTGTCACGTTGCTAGTATCGAAGTTAGACAAGTCTAAAGTTGTAAGAGACGAGCAGTCATAGAACATGTAATTCATTCTTGTCACATTGCTAGTATCGAAGTTAGACAAGTCTAAAGTTGTAAGAGACGAGCAGTCATAGAACATGTAATTCATTCTTGTCACATTGCTAGTATCGAAGTTAGACAAGTCTAAAGTTGTAAGAGACGAGCAGTCTTGGAACATGCTATCCATACTTGTCACGTTGTTAGTATCAAAACTAGACAAGTCTAGAGTTGTAAGAGATTGACAGCTACTGAGCATGTTATACATATTTGTCACTTTGCTAGTATCAAAGCTATGCAAGTCTAGGTTTGTAAGAGACGAACAGCCATAGAACATCGAATCCATACTTGTCACATTACTAGTATCAAAGCTAGACAAGTCTAGGTTTGTAAGAGACGAACAGACACCGAACATCCATTCCATGTCTGTCACTTTGCTAGTATCAAAATTAGACATATCTAGGTTTGTAAGAGATTGACAATTGTTGAACATCCAAGAAGTGTCTGTGAAAGATACTTTGTCTACTGCGATAGCTTCTTTAATGCTAGACAGTATAGAATTGAAGACAGACTGATAGTCGTTTTGATAGTTCAGTTCAGTAAAGACATTGTCTACGTTATGACCTTCTGGGTCTTTGTCTCCTACAGAGGGTACTGTTTCTCTGTTCCAGAATCTTAGAGTACCTGTACTATTGTCAAAAGTAGCGAACTGTGTCTTTGACTTTTCATAACTGTACAAGTCTCCAGTCTCAGGGTCTATGTTCCAGTCATAAATTAAAGAGTCTTGAGGGTTGGCAGTCTGCACTGTTAGCTTAGAACCTCTTAGGCCAGCATTGCCTGGTTCACCTTTTATGTTAGCTGTCTTAGTCCAATTCATTTGTTGTTCTCCTTGCTTATAGTTTTGCTGCACGTTTCCAGCCAGATCCAAGTCTATGAAAGACATGCTGCGCCTGGCCTTCGTCTATCTGGTTCTTCAAATCTGACCATCCAGAACCAGATCGCTTTCTCAGACCGCCATTCGAGTCAAGCGACTTCCAGCCACTTTTGTTCACAGCCCATGGAAAGTATGGCCAAGACAAACGTTCTGTAGATATTGATGCATCAACACCTGACTGTACTCTTGCAGTTCTATTTTGCGTATAATATCTAGTGAATGATCTAGCGATCAGTATGCTTTTCAATGTCCCATCTGCATTGAAGTCATTAGCATTCAGTGCTATTGTATGAGACTGAGCACCTCTGATCTCTTGTCTGACAGTCATTGGCGCATCATCAGAAAGAGCTACGCCATAGATGGCGCTGTTCGGTATTTGCCCACCAGAAATGCTTGACATCTGCTGAACTACTTGTTCGTAATTCTCTACTTGACCATATGGCAAGCTTGGTCCAGTACCATTAAAGCCAGTGCCATTCCACATAAGACCAAGAACATTGATAAAGCCCCAGCCTTTAGTAACACCACCTCTGTATGTAGAATTGTTGCTTGTGACAGTCACCGTCATAGCATTCTTAGCATCATTGACTTCTGCAACTAGCTGTATGTCAATGTTTATCGTGCCATACCCCCCAAAGTCTATACTCTGCACGAAATGCAGACTACCTCTAGCGTAGACCATCTCTCATCTCCAATTCAAAGAAGACAAAGTCTTCTAGCTTTCTGTATTCTAGCAGAAGCGACTGCGACAGCTATGCTTGCCAGTCTTATTCTGCTAGATAGCATGTCTGTCATTGAGCCTTGATGTCGTTGTCATGCAAAGAACGAGAACGAATAGAGTTGGCGACAGTATTGTCATCGACTGAAGATGTAGAGAAGATGTTGAGATCTGCAATCGGAATCTTCTGCCAAGAATTGTTGCCTTTGCCCCAATCGACTGTGCCATCAGAATTGATAGTAGCTCCACCCCAGACTTTAGCTATAATAGCTTTCAGTGTATTGTCATGTCTAGTCAAGATGCTGTTGACAGTCGAGACATTGTCATCGACGTACTTCTTAGTAGAAGCATCGTGTGCTACAGAGGGATCTTCGACATTCGTTATTCTTCTGTAGAAATGACTGCTATCATCGTTATAGTATCCGACAGATACTGTATCGTCAGCATTTGTCACAGAAGCATAGCCAATAGCAACAGAGTTTTCATTCTTTACAGAGGCACCTCTGCCTATTGCTGTACCGTTTTCGTTTGCTACAGAACCTCTACCAATAGCTATGCCAGAATCGCCTGAAGAAGAAGCTGCAGGACCTATAGCTACACCATTTGCAACAGTGGAAGCAGACATTCCAACAGATACTGCATTCGCTCCTGCTTCTATTCCAGAGCCTATTGCAACTGCACCTGCAGCAGAATTGACAGGGTCTGTAGCTACTGTTACAGCATTAGCAAGATCTCTGTATGCATTTTCCTGAGACAGAGTCTTGTTTGTCAGCGTTATGTTGCTAGAAGTATTAGATATCGGATGGTTGAGAATGTAGTGATCGCCAGAAATAGCTTTCCAGTCTTTGTCTTTCACAGACAGAATGACGTTCTCGTTCTGAGTGGTTCTCGATTCTAGATTCGATATTCTAGTTGTGTTGCTAGAGATAGCAGTAGTAATGTCTGTAAGCTTGACATTAGAACCGACAGACTGGAAGGTCCTCATGACAGCGATCATGCCATCTTTAGCAGTATTGTCTTTGTCCTGCTTGTTCTGTTCGAGATCTGTGACTCTAGATGTCAAGCTCGTCATATCGGTATTGTTAGCAAACTGACTGACATCGTAGTACGTCTGATTGCCATTTGCATCTGTACCGTAGACTATGTTCGTATTCGTAGTCTTCTGCAGTGTCTTAGACGTGTTTGCGATGTCAGTCAGATAGACATTGTGCTTCGTGACAGTCTGCTGAATGCCATTGACCCAGATGCTCTGAATGCCCTTCATCTCTTCGACATCGTACATCTTGTCTCGACCATCGCCATCTGTACCATACAGCTTGTTCGGTACCATATGACGATCAAGCTTCCTAGTCAGATCGATGTCTGCTATCTGATTCTTGACTACAGATATGCCATTTACTCTAACATCAAGAACAGGAACACCATCGAATCTGTCAAAGACTATCGCATTCGAAGCTTGTCCAGCTTCATCGTCTGGATTGACTACATACAGAGAGTATGGATATGCAGCTTTGAAGCTTTCTGTGACAAGAACATCGTAGTCTGAATGATTGACAGACTTCGGTTCAAGCCTAGTCAGAAGAGTGCCTGTGACAAGATATGCTACAGCATCGTCATCAAAATTCATGCCAATGAACATAGTCTGAGCATTGTCTCTGAAGACGCCTACTAGACGCATGTCATCAACATATTGCCATGGTCTTTGAAATTCTTGTCTAGTCATGCAGTCCTCTCCTCTTCGAGACACTCGACTTTATCTTCAAGCAGGTCTATTCTGCTGCTGATAGACTTTATTACAGTGTTAGTGCTTTTAGAATTTTCAAGAATAGATTCTATAGCAATCTGATTCGAATTCATTCCAGTCGATATCAGATCAAGCTTGTCATTCATCTGCTTTCTGAACGGCTCTTCAGAATTGTTGATATGACGATCTAGATTCTTGCTTATAGAATGAATGTCATCTATCTTTTCAGTGTTTGCATCATGCACGTCAATATCTTTCGCTTCTTTGTCAGACAGGGAGTTCTGAGCCATAGAGGTCAAGACTGCAGACGCTACACCAACGACTGCTACAAGTACTGGTGATGACAGAACGATGTTCAACAGTTCTGGATTCATGTTGTCTTTCTTCCAATCCAGTTCAAAGAATTGAGACGATACAAGAACATGCAAGGCAATATTAGCCTTACTGCCATTCCAGTAGAAGTAGCTGTCTCAAAATGGAGTGTCACGAATAGCAAGAATTCTGCAAGAGCTGTCGATATGATAGTCTTCAATACAGCTTGTTCAAGCGCTTTCTTTTCAGAGAAAGCTAAGACTAGACAAGCCAGATCTAGAAGCATGATGACTACATCTATAATCTTCTCACCGAACATCGTCGGTATGAAGACTTGATTGATTCGTATCACGATTGCCATCATGTACATCATGAATATAGAGAAATGATATGCCTTCTCCTGCTTCTTTGACAGTCGTCGTTCTTTTCTGCTTTTCATCTAGCGTAAGCCCACTCATCTCCAGGCACTGACATGTCTACATCTATCTGTCTTACGACATCTAGAATGTCATTCCTGTCAAGTGCATAGATAACGTTTGCATCAAATGAGAGAGATGACGAAAAGACTTTCTGGCCTTCACACCATGGTACGCTGTTCGATACAGAGTCTGGACCAAGTTGTATGCTGTTCAGTATTGGCTGAATCTGAATGTTCTTAGCTTTTGTCAGTTCATGTGCAAAAGCGAAATGCTTTGGCTGAGTGTATGCAAACAGAAGCATGTACAGATATCCGTCTTGCAGTCTGTCTCTTTGTATTGAAGACAACGCAAACAAGTCTACGTTCACTCTGACTTGAATTTCTGCTGTCTGATACGGAGAGACTTGACCGACAGTGAAGTACCTAGATATGTTCTGCCAGTTTGTATTGCCGAATGACACAGCTATTCTGACGATAGGGAATTCAGTCTTGACTACTGGAAAGTCTTCAAGAACATGGTTCTCTATCTTAGCGTCTTTCATAGACTGGTCTAGACTCTTCCAGAAAGAGTCTGAAAGTCCAGCTCTGAACGCTCTGACAAAAGCTCTTTTTGTCTCTGTCTTCAGACCATGAAGTCTGTCAAGCTCTCTCATCTGATGTCTTTCAGTATGTCAGATCTACATAGAATGTCACGTAGATCCACAGCGTTGGACGAATGATGGAGCATCTGAATGTGACATCGATGATTTCTGGATTGCTCTGGCGTCTTGACACTTCAAGACTGTCAAAGTCGTACAGATAGTTGATCTCCTTCTGCTTAGTCAAGAACAGATTGACATCTGCATCGATCTCAGAGACTAAGACGTCTGTAGACGGCTTTCCAATGTACGGATCAAGCTCAGCTCTGATAGCACCCATCAAGTAGTTGTAGATGCCACCGAATGTCCAGTCAAGAAGCTGAGACTGCTTCGTCACTACAGAATGACGAATCTTAAGCTGACCATTGATCATTTCAATGACGCAGCATCCCGCCTGAGCAAGTGTGTTCTTCTCTTCGTACAGATAAGACTGAGTGCCAAAGAAGCCTGTCACGACATGTCTTGTCAGAGACAGATCGATAGGAGTAGCCATAGCGACACCTGCAACAGCTGCAGCATACAGCCAGCCAGGCAGATTGACTGAGTTTCTAGAATCTGTCACATAGACAGGTGCAATAGTGTTCGGAATGAACATGATGAACTCAGAATCGAGAGTAGAAGCAATTTGAGTCAAGTCTGCAACTGTGTAAGTAGTCTTAGTCCCATCAAGACCAAAGATGCCTCTACGTTCTAGTTGATGCTCTTCGCACCATCTGATGTGGTCTCTGACCTGTGCCAGTTCTGCAGCTGTAAAGCCAATCGGGACTACGATAGCTATGTCTTCATGCAGCTTCAGCTTGTCAAGAGCTTCATCGATTGTCTGAGATGGAAGAGACTTGTTTGCAGGTTCGTAGACTGGAATGATGCAGATAGTAGAAGCACCATTCTTGAATGCAAAGTCTGCAGCAGCTGTCATTGGTGTCTTGATAGAGTTGTCATCATTGTAAGCAGCGCCATAGTACGAAGTGATAGATGCTAGCGTAAACCACTTCAGTGGCTCGAAGAAGTCATCTGGAATGTATTCGTAGCTGATCAGCAGCGCCTGAGTCTTGATGTTTCTGTTGATGACTGTGACTGAAAAAGTCGCATTTGCTTTGTCTACAGCAAGAGTGTAGTCAGTGTCTTTGACAAGCTCTTTGCCAGAGTAGTCTTTCAGCTTCACAGAAGATTCGACTAGGTTCTTGACATTGATGACTGCAGTTGCACCATTGCCAAGCACTCTAGAAGTCTCTCTAGACAGATAGCTGTCGACTTTTGTCACTAGCGCCACGACTGATGGCTGAACATATTCAGTCGTCCCCTGATAGTCGACTTCACCATTGACGATGACCTGTGGTGGAATGTATGATGGCTTTGCCATTTCTTTACGTCTCCTTGTATCTTAGCTCTGAATGTCAGCGACCGACTTTGTTCTGATTCTTGACTTGCTCCTGAACACGAACATACTTGCAAGTGAACGTGTAAGAAGCTTGCTTGGCGCCACGATTGTCGATGTGCGGATTCTTCTGTCCATTGACTATCACTACGCCATCATAAGTGTAGACTTTAGATGGCACGCCAGACAGATCTACAGTTATCCAGTTGATCTGCATGGCACCATCTTCAAGCTGCTGATTGAAGATGTCTACTAGATCGCCTGCATTCTTGAACTTCTGATTGAAGACTGTAGCCCATACACCAAGGTCTCTCAAGCCATACGTAGTGAATGTGAATGTGCCAGAAGAGATAGCCATTGGTGGAATGATAGTGCGAGGTCTCTGATCGTTGATAGTCATGACATCAAGCGGCTCGCCCAAAGCAGGCTGTCCACTGTCATTGAAGTCAGAGATGAGGTCTAAGACTTGTCCTTTGTATGTCAGGACGCCAAAGCCAGCGCCCCATAGTTCGTAGTTCTTAGCAACGTAAGTGTTGATGTCTGCCATTATGCAGTCCTTTCGTACGATGGCAAAGCGATTCAGTAAGTGACAGTTCTGAAAACAATCTATATCTATTATCTATTCTATCAAAAACTGTCTAGTTCTGCAGCAGTATCTGTCATTTTGCTTTACTTTTCGACAGTTCTGTATACTATTGCTGAACTGAAGACTAGAAAAGCCTGCAGACTATGTCTTGCAGGCTATAAAATTGTCAAGTCTATAATGTCAGAACAAATGGTTTGCTAAACCGCTTACATAAGAATAGCATAATGTCATATCTGCTATTTCTTTTCTCCTATAATTGTTTCTCAATATATTATAGAAATAACGACGTTTATCTCTATGAACTTTTCGTATCATATATGGATAATTATATATCTTCATATTCCTAGGTTCACAGAGATAAACGTCGTAACTTTCTATAATTTCTAGTATCCGACTGCTATCGTATACTTCTTAGATTGCTTGCCATTGTACCAAGCATAGACAGTCGCAGTTCCGTGCTTCAAGAATCGCATCTCTGTCTTAGCTGGATCAGACGCTTTTCTGTAGAAGTTGATGACATTCGGATCAGACGAGGCAAATGTCAAGCTGTCGAAGTACGTGTTCGTCAATCCAGACTGCCAGTAGACTTTGACACCGACGTCGAATACGTTGCCAGCATAGCCAGACAATTGAATGTCTGAGCCGTTGCTGTATATGATTCTGACTTCATGTACAGCACTTGAAGCCCAGTCTACAGCATCTTCTTGCGGTATGTAGATCGGTATGACGATCAGCTGACCGAACCAGTCTTGAGGGTCATACATCTCTATCTTGATCTGCATGTCTCTGCCAGCAGTCTTGAACGTGTACTGAGAGTCTGTCCTGCCTACTGCAGATGTCACATCTTCCCAGTCCAAGTCTTCTCTGTTCTTCATCAAGACTCGCATAGTTCCTGTCTCGATGAATGCAGACTTGTAGTAGATGTCAAGCTGCTCAAAGTCATTGAAATAGAGCCAGACTTGACAAGTGTATGTAGTGTCGAGCAGATGCTGTCTAGATGTGATGAAGTCTTGCCAAGCTGACAGCAAAGAACCGTCAAAACCAAGCTCTTCATCTATCAGATAGCTGTTCGAATACTTGCCAGAGACTAGCTGTATCCTGCATTCTGTATGCTTAGATGGATTCGACGGATTCGTCTTCTTCAAGTTGAACAGCGATATGCCAAGAGAGACTAGCGAATTCGATGGCACCATCAGTTCGCCAAGCTTGTATCTGAATGGCACTTGTGCACCATTTGCGTCGAAGACTCTGTCTTCTTTGTTCACGACAAGATGTCGTACAAGCTCGCCATCGTACCAGACTTCCCATTCTTTGCCTGGTACTATAGTGCCAGTCCATGTATCACCCCAAGCGAATCTGTTGGAGTTCCATGAACCACCATTGTCTTCATAGACATTTGGATCGTCTGGAGTTGAGTCATCCCATTTGCAGTCAAGCCATGGGTACTTGTCCCAGTATCCAGAATCGTGCCATGGCTCTCCCTGAAAGTCTAGATATGTCCTGCTAGCTAGAGAGTCTCTGTTGACAGACAGCAGCTTGACAGTCCTGTAGTATGACTGAGAATGCATGATGTCTGTCTCTGCTACTGCGACATCTGCACCAGTACTGAAGTCTGGTACGAATATGTTCTGAGTCGTCATGTATCCGCCATTGAGATGCCATGGAGAACTGCCAAGCGAATAGAAGCTCCATGTGACGTTGTCTCTTTGTTGCAGATAGTCGATCAAGTTGACAGACAGCTCTCGTATAGCTACGAAGTATGCTATAGACTGAGTCCTTGTCGCAGTTCTAGTCTCATAGTAGTGGACCATCGGATACGAGAAGTACTTCTGACCGATGACATTCAGCACTGGCTTGACAGTCCTAGTGTCTGCTACTGTCGTTATAACTTGAGAAGTAGAAGTCTTCTGCACTACGTCGACTTTAGATGTCGAAGTTATCTGCTTCATGTTTGCAGCAGAATAGCTTAGCTGCTGACCTGGGAACAGCCAGTATCCAGGTATTCTGCCTGAAGAAGCTGACTTGTCTGAATTGTCTTGCACATAGCCATTGTCATCAAGCAGAATCTTCCAGTCTTCAAGACCATACTGGTCAGACAGTGCTAACAAAGACTCAGAGGCTTGTGCAGTATAGATCTGGTACTGAGCATTCATTCTAGCAAGCAAGCTCAGCTTCGTACTCGTCTCATTCGAAGATATCGAATTCATCTGCTGACCATTATACAAAGCAGCAGACGTGTATTCTGAAGCTTGAGCTCCTATTATGTCTGCACCTATGTTTGGCAGATATCCGATTGGATTAGCAGTGTTGTCTACTTCTGCATAGAGATCGTTAGAATACAAGTCTTGCTTAGCTTGGAATGCTCCAGACGGATTTGAAAGATCGATAGACTTGTAGTAGTTCTGCTGCGTAGTTGTCAGGGCAGAATTGTATCCATTCGCATGAGTCTGCTTGTTGTTCTTGACAGATGCATCTGCTTGCGCCCTCTTCAGCATTCCTGCTGTCAAGTCAGTCGGAAAGACTCTGTATGAAGACTTGATGTCTGCAGCTTCAATCGGATACTGCACAGCTGTAAGCTGAGTGAACTCTAGCTTGACATACTTAGCCTCTACTGGTATTGACGCCACATACTTAGTCTTTGCTAGCCTCTGCCCCATCATCAGCGGAGACCATTCTTTAGCATCGTACCAACTGTCTGCTATTCCACCTCTGAGAACGTCTTCGTCTTTGAATCGACCATAGACAAGGCTATTAGCAAGAGTAGATGACATGTCATATGCATCTGGTGACACATATCTGTCAGGATTTGCCAAGAACTTGTCTTTGTAGGCTCCATCTACAGTAGTCATGTCTTTTGGCAAAGCATCTTGCTTCATGACGAACGATTCTAGTCTTCCCTGCACAGAACCGACGTATGAAGTCGTGTCTGCTATAGATGCGACTTTAGAAGCATCTGCCTTTACAGAACATGAACTGACATACATGAAAGCTTTTGAAGAATTCGACACTCTGACTACGATGTCGTCAAGAGATGCAGAAGTCATCTTCTTCGAAATGTGCTTAGATAGTCTGACAGTGTTGTACTTCGGCCTGTCTTCGAAAGAGTCAGAATTGTCATAGACATGAAGATCGCCATAGAACGTATGGGACACAGTACTTCTCTCATACAGGCCTATGCTCATGTATTCAGCGTCATGATCGAATGGCACTGTGACTCTAGCCAAGACTTTCCACCAGCCATCAGAAGTCTCAGTCTTCTGGTATCTGTCTGGCCAGATAATCACGTTAGCACCGTCTATGATGACTGGCTGAATGTCAGGAAAGCCATTGACAGACTTGGCATAGAATTCGAATGCAAGACACGTACCGCCCTTGCACCATATCCAGTCAGATATTGCATGCTCATCGTATCTGTTCAAGAACGGCTTCAATAGCGATATGTTGCCAGCAAATGGTCTCTTGCTGAACTGAACTCCGTCTATAGAGCTTGGCATAGAGATGTCACCAAGTGCTGGCTTCTCAAGATCAAGCAGCCTGTTCAGATTCAGCTCTTTGTTGTATCGTGGCAATAATGCAAGACTTGAAGCATAAGTAGAACCGTCAAAGTAGTCTATGCTTTTAGCTTGCATAGACTCCCAGTCTCTTGCAGTGCAGACCATCGGCTTAGACCATGTCACAGTCTGACCGTCTCCACCACCGACAAAGCCAAAAGCTAGAAGTCTAGCTTCTGCTGGAGCATTGAATTCAAGCACGACTCGCTTGCCAGAAGCGATAGCTCCAGAAGAGAATGCTAAGTATTCTTCTTTGTTGCCATCATAGACATACAGACCGTAGTCTTTGTACCAGTTGACTGTGCCAGAGAATGTCGGAACAGCAGAAAAGACGTATCTGACAGTTCCTGGCATCTCAGTGCCAAGCTTGTGAACATTTCTGACTCGAATCTTGCCAGTCAGTGCAAGACTGTTGCCAGTCATAGCATAAGTTCCATTGCCAGACACGTCTTCTGGCTTCCATGAACCAGATGTCACGAACTTTGGATTGTCAAAGTAGTTAGTATATGGTGTAGTGCTGTCTATTGACAGATGAGATGCAGACCTGTTCTCTCCATTGTTCCACCATGTCTGGTTCTTCGGTGGATCGCTTTCATACACAGCAAGTCTTCCACCATCATCATAGTCTTCATCTGTCCTGTAGTTCAGAGTCACCGTGACATCATAGTCATCCTCAGCTGAAGACAAGTCTAGCAGATCTGACATGTCTTTCAATGGAATGTCCCAAGACTTTTGTGGAGGTATTCTGACTTCTGTGCCAGAATTGATCAGAGCTACAGTCTTGTCTTTGTCTTCTGCTTTCGAATTCTGATTTACGACAAATCCCTTCGGAATCTCGTCTACGATAGTCGAAAGCTGTACAGATGTCCTCAATGCTTTCTGAACAGACTTGTCTGCAATGACCTCTCCAGTGTCATAGTTCTTGACTATGAATCTAGTCCTGATTCTGAGTACTTCTTCTGCAGACCTGTCCATGCCAAAGTCAAGTCTAATCTCAGTATCTCTGTTCTCACCTCTACGCTTGCCTCTCAGATATGCTATGCCAGATGGGAACTGACTGTTCAGAGCTGAACCAAGATCTGGGAATGGCAAGTCAAGGTGCTTCATTCCAGCAGCATCCTGATACCAGAACTGGAATGACTTGCCGACTTGCTTCACATAGAAGTTCTTGCCCAAAGAGAACAAGACTTGATTGTTGCTCTTCAGCGGTAGTACTGGTCTCCAAGACATGCCGACAATCCAGCTTCCAGACAAGTCTATGTCTGTCTGCTTCAAGTCGAATGCCATCTTAGATGCAGTCGTCAGCATGTCATAGCGACCGATCAGATTCTGGTCGTCTTCAGTCCTTGAAGACCATGACATATCTGTCATGACAGAATCGTATGCACACATCGGCACATCTCTGTCGCCTTCAGTATCGTCATTCGAATAGTAGATGTTCATCTGAGAGCCAGCATATACTGGGTCGATGTCTATCGAATCGAAATACTGTGGCTGACCATACTTGTCTCTGATGTCCATGTACAGGCACACTACAGCATCCTGAGCGATCTGCGGCTCTGACTTCCAGAATGTCCAGTCTTTGCCATCTATCATCATAGCAGGCTGCCAGTCTTTGACAGTCTTAGATATCGTGTTTCCAAGAATGTCTTTAGACGGTCTCATTGGCAGGGCAGCATCTACTCTAGCATTGACTTGACGTCGTATAGCTAGCTTTCTCAGACCAAGAGAATAGACAGACTGAGGAGCAAGATCGTCATGTATCCTGCTCATTCTGACTTCAAGCTTAGTAGCTACGCATGGCAGGACATCGAAAGACCAGTGCGTCCATTCGTCCCATTTCTCTTTCGATTCTACTTCGAACACGATCTGATTGTAGTCGTTTCTGATCAGTGGAAGTCTTGTACCGTCAGAGTCCCAGTACCAGAACTCATAGTGAGCGCCAACTGAGTAGATGTCAAACGATATGGAGCTGATTGGAGCTCTAGAAGCGAAATTGTATGTCAGTACTTCTATGACTTTAGAATCTGCCTCTCTTGGCTGCGACAGCCAGATCTGACTTCTAGTCTTCAGATCTGTCTTCTTCTTCTGCTTAGCAGCTGCTTGATAGTACTCATTGACGTACGTATCGCTTATGAATGCGGAGCCCATTCTTGAAGTCTTTCCTAGAAGTTATGAGGTTGTTCTCTGTGAACTTGAAATTGCCGGTATTATAAATTATCCATACAAGATATGCGAAGTTCTCTGAGATACCAAAGAATGATTTCTGTGATATGCAGAGAACTATTGTTGAACATTCTATTCATCGAATCCATCAGATTCATCTTGTTCTGACTCTGTGCCGTCTGCAAGAGCATTCAGATCGTTCTCAAGCTGTTCTGGATCTGCATACTGCTCTGTTTTTGGATTCAAGTCCTGCTCTTCTTCAACTTGATCTTGCTGACTGTCAGTCTGCTGTTCTTCAAGACCGTCTTGCTGAATGTCGAGATTCTGGTCTTGATCTTGCTCTTTTTGCTTCTGCATCTCTTCTTTATGCAGCTTTCTGTACTGATACAGCATCAGAAACGCAGCGTAAGCATGCGAGCAGAAGCGGTTCTGGACTTTGACAGTTCCAGTAGAGTCTGGACCATCATGCGGTCTGTTGCCTGTGTTAGACCACTTGCCCCAAGGGCATGTGCAGTACCAGTTAGCTTTAGACGGTGCATTGTCTTTAGTCACTCGACTCTTGTTGTTGACATATGTCTGGTAAGTGTCATTGTCACCATGAGAAGTGCACAAGATCGAGAATGTCGATATTGCATCGCATTCTATGCTGTTATCGATCAGAAGACGATAGGCCTTTTGCTGGACGTCTTTCCAGTCAGCGGTGATCTGTGTCATGTGTTCTTGCCTATCTTCTTCGCTGGAAGCCAAGACGAGCCTTGCCTGTAGAAGACAGTGTTCTTAGAAGGGTCGTTCTCAGAATTCTTCCTGTCTATCCATGCAGAATTGTCATGCTCGTATCGCTTGTTGAAGCCGCCATTCCTGTTGCAAGACTGAAAGACCTTGTTGCTGTCGCTTACAGCCCATGGATAGTAGTCTAGAAGTACTCGTATCCCTTTTATGACAATCCTGAACGGATTGGGCCAAAGGTAGTCGTCTGCTCCATATTCGCCACAGCCACCGACATACAGATATGCATCTCGCTGATCGTTCAAAGACCACTGAAGTTCTTGCAGATTGCATATGTACTGCCAGTCAGAACTGATGTTCCATAGAAAGTTTGGATTGCTGAAGCTTCCAGGATAGAATGTGACTTGAATGACTGCAGATGCCATTCTTTGAGCAGCAGGAATAGTATACAAGCCATTCCCATTTACGCCCCATCGCCAATCATACTTGCTTATGTAGAATGCTACAGGATAGTTGGCTATTACGACATTGTTCTGAAATATTCTGCCAGACACGCTAGCATAGATAGAAAGATCTGAATATACACGCAAAAGCACATCATAGTCTGTATTGCAATATGCTACAATGTATGGTCTGATAGCAGGAAGCCCGAAAGATGTCGGTGCAGCACTGGGACCTGTTCCTGTGTTCTTCTTCTCGCCGGTACGAAATTCGCCTATGACTTTGAGATTCGGATCTGTTGGAAGTGCCATGATAGACTACTTAGTTCTGATATCGTTGTCAGTGACAGTATTGCGAGTACGAATAGCATTGGAATAGACATTGTCACCGGCAGTACCGCCAGAGAAGATGTTCAAGTCGCCCTGAGGAATGAGCATATTTGTCCCTTTGCCCCAATTGATAGAGCCGTCAGAATTTATCTTGACATCGCCCCAGATATGTTCGATCAAGCTTGCTAGAGTCTTGTTGATCTTAGCAATAGAGTCTCCATACTGGTCAAGCTTAGTGTTGTGAGTATGCAAGACTCCAAGCAGAGCGACCAAGATGTCTGCTAGATTGTCACCGGGATATGGAGTGACTGTCGAATCCCATCTGTCTGGAAGCTTGTTCAGATTGTCGAACATAGAATCTGGAACGTCTGGAAGATTCTTCTTCTTCCATAGCTTGCCAGACACAGCTTGATAGTCTCCAAGACCGTCTGTGTCTCCAAGAGAATGATGGATGCCTGCTAGATCAGAATCTGGCTTAGAAGACTGAGCTGTAGTGGCATAACTGTGGTCTGTGAACGTATGACTGTTCTGTACTAGAAGATGTCTGCCATGCTTGTTAGATGGATGCAGTCTGTAATGTTCGTCATTATAGTCTGCATTCCATTCGTCTGAATGGTCATGTATGACATTGATGCTGTCATCGCATATGACAGACATCTCTAGCTTCTTTATAGCGTTGTTCTCAGCATGATGCAAATCTGTATGAGAATGAGTGTTAGTCGCATATGGCTGACCATAGTCGTCTGGTGCCTCAGCTTCTGAAAGACGAGCGACTGTTGGAGATGCTGGGGCTTGCAGATGCTGGTCTATGTCTCTAGGGAAGACAGAATCTTCTTTCGAATTGTACGCTATTGCCATTGCTAGACTCTCATTCTCATACAGATGAAACGTTCTTATTAATTATATTATATCACATGAGACTAGATTTCTCTGAGTCTTTCTGTGAACTTTTTAGTTCTTCCAGACTGGTTGAATGACTTTGGGTGCGTTACGATTGAAACGATTATAAGCTACAACTTTGTCTACATTCCAACGAGAACAGTCTAGCGTAAGATTTGAACAGTCTTGGAACATGCTTTGCATATGTGTCACATTGCTAGTATCGAAACTAGATACGCCTAAAGTTGTTAGACCTGAACAGCCATAGAACATGTTATTCATACTTGTCACATTGCTAGTATCGAAGTTAGACAAGTCTAGAGTTGTTAGACCTGAACTGTCTTGGAACATGCTATCCATACTTGTCACGTTGTTAGTATCAAAACTAGACAAGTCTAGAGTTGTAAGAGATTGACAGCTACTGAGCATGTTATACATATTTGTCACTTTGCTAGTATCAAAGCTATGCAAGTCTAGGTTTGTAAGAGACGAACAGCCATAGAACATCGAATCCATACTTGTCACATTACTAGTATCAAAGCTAGACAAGTCTAGGTTTGTAAGAGACGAACAGACACCGAACATCCATTCCATGTCTGTCACTTTGCTAGTATCAAAATTAGACATATCTAGGTTTGTAAGAGATTGACAATTGTTGAACATCCAAGAAGTGTCTGTGAAAGATACTTTGTCTACTGCGATAGCTTCTTTAATGCTAGACAGTATAGAATTGAAGACAGACTGATAGTCGTTTTGATAGTTCAGTTCAGTAAAGACATTGTCTACGTTATGACCTTCTGGGTCTTTGTCTCCTACAGAGGGTACTGTTTCTCTGTTCCAGAATCTTAGAGTACCTGTACTATTGTCAAAAGTAGCGAACTGTGTCTTTGACTTTTCATAACTGTACAAGTCTCCAGTCTCAGGGTCTATGTTCCAGTCATAAATTAAAGAGTCTTGAGGGTTGGCAGTCTGCACTGTTAGCTTAGAACCTCTTAGGCCAGCATTGCCTGGTTCACCTTTTATGTTAGCTGTCTTAGTCCAATTCATTTATTGTTCTCCTTATTTTTTTTGTCACGAACCAGAAATTCCAGCTCTGTCTTGATCTGTAACTGGCGATACTACAGTCACATTAGTAGTGCCACCAGAAGTAGCATTCCAACTATGCTGAACAGACTTGACATACAGAGTCACGCCTGCATCAGCAAAATGCAGTCTCAGACCTGGCATGATTTCAGGTCTAAATGTCAGCTGCATAGTCGATGTGAAGCAGTTAGCCCAATACTGCAAGAACCTGTACAGTGCAGATATCGCTGTCAGCTGAGCGTTCTGAATGTATTCGTCAGACTCTCGCTTGACTGACACGCCCCATCTCTGCATCAGCTTGTTGAGAGCGTCAGGATCGTTCTGGTCTAAGCCTGTAGACGATATGTCCATCAGCTTCAGAAGATTCGCCCCCTGATACTGCATAGTCACTGTTCCAGAAGATGTCAGAAGCTTCATCAGATCGTTCAGACCAGACGTGATTCCAAGACCATATGGGTCTGGCAGAGCTTCATTCGTAGTCAAGAACAGATGCGATACATACGAAGACTTGTCGAAGTCTGCTTTGAACTTCATGACTTCATGTCTTGGTATGTCTATGACGTTGTGGTACTTGCTGTCTGGGAACATCTTTCCAAACCAGTCTGGGACGAATGCTGCAAACGATCCATCTGGCAAGCTCATGTATGCTCGCATAGATGCTTTGCAGCACGAGTCTACATAGTCTATAGCTGGCTTGTCATTAGCCATGTTCAGACCAGTGTCACTGCCTTTGAGCAGATATGACTCTATGATAGCTGGAGTGTTCGATGGCGTCATGTAGTTGACGAACTTGAACAGCTTCAAGCCAAGATCGTCTACATCTGACACTGACGAACCAGAACTAGATGAGCTAGAACCAGAAGCACCGTCTGTAGAGCCAGGTACACCACCAAGAGCTTTTGGTCGCAATGCTCCAGACAAGGCAGTCTTTGGCTCAAAAGTGCCTACAGTCGGTGGTTTTGGGTTTTGTCCAAAGTCTGTTATCTTGTCTCCACTTGTACCAATGACTATAGACACATGCCCATAGCTAATGTCATTTGGAGCGCCATTCTTCCAAAAGGCGACATCTCCTGCTTGCACTTTATTGGGATCTGAAATCACTTCAAAATTGCTAGCATAATATTTGCTTACGCTGACAGCGTACTGAGCAAACCCTTGATTTCCTGATGCTGGCTGTATGACCCACTGCGATTGATCTAGCTTCAAGAAGTCTTGATAGTACCATTCCCAAAGATTCCAGCACTGCGTAGAACTGCCATCACGAAAAGTCGTCGGATAACGACCAGTATTGTTCTTCACCCAAGATCCGAATGAAGCAGCTAGCGCATTGTCTTTGTTCTTTTCAGACTGCGTCTTCTTGTCTTTTTGCTGCTTCTTCTTGTCTTTGCTGCTGTCTTTGACGTTGTTAGAGACTTCGTCTGCAGCTCTATTGACGAAGCCCTTCCATTCGTCGACAGTCTTCATCTCATGAGTGCCGACTTTGAACTTCGAGTTCTTTCCATACTTGATGTTGCCCTTGTCATCGTAGTCTAGCACCCAACCGTTGAAGTATTGCCAGATAGCATGGTATGCGCTTTTCTTGCTTAGACTGTCATAGACACCTGCAATAGCTTTGTCTTGAGTCTTCTTGTCTGCTAGCATAGCTTCGCCATTGTACTTTGCGAAATCTATCATCTGAGTTCTAGACAGACCGTACAGTCCAGAATGGTAGTCATTGTCATGAAGATGCCAGCTTCTCCATTTGCCATTGTCTTTGAACTGTATGTTCTTGTCCCATTCTGTAGAATTAGTGTCTACCTTAGACCACGAGAACAGTTTTGCTGTGATTGCTGCAAGCCTCTTGCCACTTATGTTAGACTCGAGCAGCCAATTGTACTTAGAATCGTCTTTCCGATCTGTGCTTGACGCTTGTGACGACGAAGAATGACCACCGAACAGCATCACATACAGTTCTTCTGCAGACTGGTCTATGCTTGTCTTGTCAGCGTTCTGCATTGCAGCGTTGACTATGTTCTGCATTGTCTCAGAAGTATCTGGGAACTTAGCTATCTTTACAGCGTCTTTTGGCAGATGACATACACCGTCATCAGCAGACAAAAAGTCTTTCAGTGCAATGCCTATACCAGAATCGTTATAGCCTTCTTGCTCTGCGTATCTGATCAGCTTGTCTGCATTTAGACTGTAGCGTTCCAATGAGTCTTCAGCATATGGATCCCAGTATATGTAGCTCAGATCATGAATGACATCATAGACTGTGAATGTGAAGCTTCCTTCATTGAAAGCTATGACTGGGACTTGAGCTATCTTGCCAGTAAGCTGGTCGATAGAGAACGAGTCTTTGATGAATGCAACATGAACTCTGTCGCCTATATGAAGAAGACCATTGTATCTGCCATTCTTGTATGAAGAATAGTTTGTCAGAGTGATAGTAGCAGAAGATGCACCATTGACCTGCCTGTTGACAGAACAAGACTGCACATCTTCAGATATGTCTATGACACCTTGAGATATAGTGTCTGCTATCACAGAAACAGAAGAATAGTATGCTTCAGTTATGTTTGAAGATGCCATTGGTGCCTCTAAGATCTTGGTGAAGGAACTTGATTCTTGTCCATAGATGGCCCAGAAATCTCATTCTTGTATATGACTTGCTCTGCTCGACCATCTGCAACCAGTCTTCTAAAATATGTCAGCAAGTCATCTCCAGACTCTAGTTTCTTCAGAAGATCGTATGTCAGTTTAGTCTTGAATCTGAATGTGTGATTTCTGTCTGGTCCAAACAGATCTGCAAAATGCGTAAGATTTGCATTTGTCAGTCTTACTGTTACTGTGCCATCGCTATTGTATGTTATCTGACTTCCATTGAATTGAGACTTGTTCTGTATTGCACTGTCAATCTCTTTCTGCTCTTGTCTAGCTTTCTCAATTGTAGACACTTCATCTATGTCTACGTCTATCAGATCTGTCAGATACATGTCTAAAGCTGTAGACGAATAGCTGAAAGACGTCCTTACGTTTTGGAATGCGTTAGTAAGGCAGAAAAACTGTATTGTCACATCTTGCATGATAGTGTCGTAGTCTTTCTGTAATGTAGCAGAAGTGATGACGACATCGTAGTCTATGTTTCGTTCTGGCCAATTTAGATGCAATATCTCGTTTCCCTGCATCCATCTTTGCAAGCACATCAGTGCATAGTACTGAGCTTTGACAGATGGCTGTCTTATGACGACTGAAAGACCGTCTTGTGCTGGCTTCCAAGCTTCAAACCAAGTATGGTTCTGTGCGTATACTGGTGAAGCTGAAGACTGCAAAGTCGTATTCCAAGACCTTACTAGCAGCTCGAGCCAGACTTTTGATGATGATAGTATGCATGCCATGTCTAGTACCAGTTAGTTTGTTCTGAGTGTTGCCAAGCTTTTGATGGGCTCCCATACCTCTGCTTGATGTAGTCAAGGCCCCAGTTGATCTGAGTCTTCGGATTAGTCTTCCAGTCTGAACCTGCAGACTGCATTTTCGATGCAGGAAGGGACTGCGGTATGCCATATGCACCAGAACTCGGATTCGTAGCATTCCACTGCCACGAAGATTCTCTGTTCCAAAGCTTGACGAGGTCTTGGAAGTCTTGTTCTGTCCAACCCATAGCAAGCACTCTGCTATGAGCGTATTCCTGAAGCTCTTTGATTGAAGAGTCAGAACTGAGCTTGACATCGTCTGTAGAAGCAGAACTGTCTACTGTAGCTCCGTACCCACCGAAACCAGTTATCTTGATGTCGCTTCTCTGCAACAGAGCATCTTTGCCTTCACCACCGTGATATGACTTGCTGTCGAACCCTATCTCTTCTAGAAGCTTGCTCATGACATTGGCTCGTTCTGACGCATTCTTCAAGATGCTCTTAGAGACTCTGAAGAATGGCAGCTCGTATTGCAAGCCAGTAGTCTCTATCGATTCAGATATCTGCAAGTCTCCAAGAGCGCAGTCCCAGTCGTATCCTTCTTCAAGCCAGTACACATGACTCTGTAAGCCCTGCTGCTGGTTCTTCATCAAATCTGTCATGAATCTGCTGAACATGTACATGTCATTCCAAGCACCTTGCTTGCTGACCATGTGATTGTGCATTATGCCAGAGAACGATCCTGAGACTGAGTATCCAAGCAGCTGGACTACTTGACCACCCAAAGTCTTCTGGACTCCATATCGTGGCTTGATCTGATACGTATAGTGCTGAGGGTCCAATGGCAGAGTATACGACATCGTACCAGACGATATGGTGAACGTCATCTTTCTGCCTTTCTTGTCTATATCTATATTAAGGATGATTCTAGAATGGTTCTCAGAGTTACGAGGTTTATCTCTATGAACCTTTCATATCATATATGGATAATTATATATCTTCATATTTCTAGGTTCACAGAGAATAACGTCGTAATTTGTCACCACAGTGCCTGTCTTTGCTGGTTTAGAATGTCTGTGAATCGAGCAGAACCTACCTCTGCCTTCTTCTTAGTGACTTTCTTTTCGACTTCAGCAGACAGATTGTCGTCTGTCTTGATCGTGATGTCGATGTTGCCAGAAATGTCTTGTTGCTGATCTGCCCAAGCTTGAGTCTTCTTCATATTAGTAGAATCGACTCCCATCTCATTCAGCAAGTAGCGCTGTATAGCTTCAGAATCTTTGCCACCAGCTTTTCCACCGCCAGACAATGTCGTCATCGTACCAGCCATCATAGCTCTTGCATCATCCATCAGACCATTGTCATTCAGATATGCAGAAGCCATTTCAGGTGTCATAGCATTGTAGATAGAGTCACCACGTTCATTCGCCATAAGCATAGCTGCATACTGAGCATAGCTAGACTGGGCAAACTTTCCAGCCCCTTCAGACTGTTCAAGTCCAGCTTCTTTGTTCTGTTCTGCTATCTCTTTGCTAGACTTTGCAGCATGTTCAGCAGCATTGTCTCCACCTATCAGCCTGTCTATCTGATTTGTAGTCTGAGCTGTCTGACTAGCAAGATTCTTGAAATCTGCGCCCAGTTCTTTAGCATTGTTCTTCAGATTCTTGATCTGCTCATTAGTTTCTTCAGTAGAGGCTCCAGCTTGAAGCATAGACCTTGTGAATGTAGCTGCAGCTTCTGCATCCATGCCATTCTCTCGAGCGTATTCCTGAACTTTCAGAGAGTTCTGTCCAGCTTCAGACTCGATATCGAATCCCATAGCAGACGATCTCTGTCTCATTCTCTGCAAGTCTTGTCCAGAGACATTAGTCATGCCGAGCATCTTCTTGACATCCTGAAGCTTGTTTTGTGCAAGCTGCTTTCCGCCTTCAATGTAGCTATCGCCTTGCAGAGCACCAGCTTCTTTAGCTTGCCAAGCAACATCTCTTACTTTTTGGGCTGCTGTAAGACCAACGCCAATAAGAGCAGCTGGACCACCAAGCTTTGTCAGAATGCCACTTGCAATGCCGCCTATGCCTCCAGCAGCACCTGCAGTAGCGCCCGCAGCAGCACCAGTAGCAGCTTTAGACATAGCGTTGCCAATCGCTTTTCCAGCCACATTCTCGACTACCTGTCCAGCTATCTGGCTAGCAACACCAGGTGTCTTTTGCTGCTCTCCTTCAGGTGTCTGCGATACAGATGCACCTCTGTACGATTCTGAAGACTTAGTGTCGATGTCAAACGGTACAGAAGCTATGTCTTGAATGACAGAATTTTGATTAGAGTCAAAGAACGAATCTGAGTCAAGCACTGCGTTTGAAGCTCGTATAGTGACATTCTTAGCTTCGAAGTCTTGCAGTCGTCTCAATACTCTGTTCACAGACTTGTCATAGTCACCAGTCTTTGTCTGTCGGTTTGCAAGCAACGACACTTGGAATGCTGCGCCTGCAGAATCAGTATCAGATCTGGCAGCTGAAGCTTTCTTAGCTTCATTGCTTGCAGAATCAGCTGTCTTGTCTTTGCCAATTCCGAAGAAGTCTTTGACTGTATTGAAAGCTCTAGTCTTCTGGTCCATCTCACCAGCAACCATAGCTACATTTCTAGCAGCTTTGTTCCAGCCAATGTCTGACAAGAACTGTCTTGCACTTGCAGACTCTTCATATCTTGTCATTGGCTTAGCTGGATCAGCTTTTCTTCTAGCAGCCATGACTTCATTCTCAGCAGCGTAGTCTACTTCGTCAGACTGCCTGTCAGATCTTGGAGTCCAGACTCTATTTCCGTTCTCGTCTGTCTCGTAGTCACCATGCTGATACTGTCTGCGTCTCATTTCAGCTGTCTGCTGATCATATGCTCTAGCTAGTACAAGCATCTGCTTCTGAGACTCAGCTATGTCTGCTAGCAATGACTGAGCGGCTTTAGTGTCTTGAACGTTTCCAGTAGCAGCAGAACTGTAAGCAAGACTGTTCATCATCCAGTCTCCAGCTGTCTCACTATCTTGCATGCCCTGGACACTGTCTTCGTAGAACTTCTTCAAGCCAGAAGCTATAGCATCTGACAGTCTCTCATCTGAGAACACTGACATGTCATCTCTGTCAAACATTCTACTAGTCTTTCTCTGTCATGCGCTATGCTATCTTGAAGTTCTTCAGAAGCTCGTTGACTTTGTCAAGGTCTATGTCTTCTGGAGCTATAGACTTAAGCTTCTCTTCTTTAGCTTGCTTGATCTCGTCTTTGTATATCTCTCTGTACAAGTCTGGATTGCTGAACAACTGAAGTCTCTTGACAAGCTCAAGCGTGTCTTTGCTTCTAGCTCTCTCTTCTTGCTTGTCAAGCCAAGCTGATGTCATGAGTGCAAGGTCTGTATTGTCTTGTGCTCCAGATAACCGTATTCTGACTAGCTTTGACACAGTACTGTCTGACAGACCCTGCATCATCATTTTCCCAAGCGTTCTAGCTTCTCATTCTGTTCGTTTCTGAACTCAGCATACTTCTCAAAGAAAGCTTCTATGAATGGTCTGTAGTATTTCAGTGCAGCTTTCCATCGTTCAGACGGTTCTGTAGCATTCTCTACTATAGATGCGTAGAACTGTTCTCCATCTATAGAGTCTACTGCTAGTGCAAAGTACGCTGTCTGAAGAGCCATAGAATAAGCATCTGTGTCTTTCATAGACTTGCATAGACTGTGTGCTTGAAGCTCTTGCTTCATGTTCAGTACATGATATCTGACTTCATGACCCATGACTGTCACTGTGTCTGTACCAGCACCAAGCTTGTATGCTTCTACTAGCTCTTGTTCCTGTTCTTGCACAGAATCAGCTTTTTGTTCTGAATCTTGAATCAGTGGCTCTGTTTCTGGATTTAGTTCTGAGTCTGTCTGTTCTAGACTCTGTCTAGCTTTAGCAAAAGCTTTGTCTTGCTGTCTCTTTGACACCATAGTCTTTGTCTCAGTCTTTCTGTTATGGCTGAATATGATACCTATATGTTATTGTATCAAATTTCAGTCTAGAATTGCTTAGAATCTGTGATGAATCAGCTTAGTAGAACAGATAGCTAGTAGATGAGTTCTACAGTAAGCGTGGTCTTGAATGGAAAGACTGACATGCAAATTACGACGTTTATTTCTGTGATTATGAGAATATTGGTATAATAAATTATCCATATATGATATCAGAGGTTAACGTCGTAACTCTGAGATACAATGCCTATTCTCATATGATAGTGTTTTAATGAAGATAGTCTTCACGCATGCTAAGCTTATATGTTGACTAAAATATGAAACTCCTTGGTTTACATTTTATAAATATGGTATATAATATAAATATCATTAAAAAATGATAAATATAAAGGAGAAATCATGTCATATAATTTTATTGACCTAAATGATATCGTCAAGGATATGAAGAGATATCATAAAGAGGCATGTGTGGATATGAAGACTGAAGACAATTCAGATTTTGTCGAAGCTAAATATCCAGATGAGACAATAGTGTACATCACGCCATTTATAGATGATTATGGCTACCAACAGGTCACATATGCATTTAAGAATGTGTGTGGCACAGGCTTGCATGAAGAAATCACAATGAACACTCTTTATGATAGTGCACACACTTTATGCAATTTTGTCAACCAAGAGTTGCGTAAGCTAAAGCTTGGCATTGACGCCGGCCTTGACCTTGACAAGACTGTTGACAAGCTTAAGGAAGAGAAGCTAGTTGCATTGGTGTCAAAGACTTATGCTAAGTCTGGAGCCATACATGGCATTAGAGTTAGGTTTAATGATGGAGTCATTGGTGACCTTTGCTGGCCAGTTTTTGGCAAGTCGTGCACATGTCTTATGTATCGTGATGAAGAGGCGCGCTCTGTGAGCAAATTCTTTTCAGTCTTCTATATCTCATCTAAAGAAATGTCGCCTCAATCTGCAGCTGACAAATTCATTGATGGCTATAAGCATAGCATGAATCTCTAAACCATTATTCACGTTAATCTCTGTGAATCTAACAATATAAAGGTTAATAATTATATACCTATATTATTAGATTCACAGAGATTAATGTCGTAACTTCTAGAATACACTGAGATTCTATTGTATATAGAAAAACAGACTAGAACATAGAAAAAGCCCTAGACTTAGCATCTAGGGCTTTAGCTTTCTATAGATACTCGTCAAAGTCGATGTCTATCCTAGTCATCTTTCCTTCGCCTTTCGGCACATGGTCTAGAAAAGCTAGATTCTTCTGTATCGTATTCGACATAGTCGGGCCAGAAGATGCAGCAATACAGCACCATCTGCCATCTGCTGTCACATACCAAGCACGATGACGTTCAGACACATAGAATGTGCATTTGTTAGCACGACTTTCTTTCTTGTGCTTAGCAAGATTGTCCCAGTATTCGTCTACCGAATCTCTGACATTGCGCCAAGCTTTGATGAAGACAGCTCCCTGGACAATGTCAGACCGATCGAATGACATGATTGCAAGTCTGTCGATCTTGATGCGAGTGTCTTTCAACACAAGCTGACCATTCAGTTCTACGACTTCAGACTCATATTCGTCTATGCAGTCATTCCATGCTGGCATACCATGAGCATCTACATTGACAGCTTTCCACTTGACGATATCGCCCTTTTCGATCTGATGCAATGCAATTTCGATCTTGTGCATGTCAGTCATCCTCCCTCATCTTGACGTCAAATACTGCAGACATAGATTCGAACATCTTCTTAGCTTGTTCTATAGAAAGACCTGCATCTCTAGCAATGTCTATGAACGTCTTGAACATGACAGTATCAAGCAGTTCGCTGTCAGAAGTCTTAGACAAGCTAGAATTGCTGACCTTGACGATCTCTTTGACTGAGACCACGACAGTAACGTGCACTCCATCATATTCTGTAAGAAAAGACCAGCTGATGAGAGTAGCAGGAATCTTCTTGCCAGATATGAATGTGAAGCTGTCTTCTGGACCGAAATCAAGATCGAAATGCAAGATTTCAGAATCTTCAGAAGACATCTTATGATTCACTGTCTCTTCTATAAGACGTTGCAGCTTCTCAGCAGAATCGACTGTGTCTGTTCTGAATTCTACATACCAATTAGAACTGACGTACTTGACATGTGGCAACAGGTCTTGCATCTGTACAGCGTCTAAGTTCGCAACTAGTTTTCGTGCGAATGTGTTCAGTTTCAGATTCTCCTCTACATCAAGTCTTGACTTCTCAAGGCTAGCGAGCATGTCATCTATCGTTTTGAAGTCTTTCTTCAGATTGTCAGTCATTTCTATCCCTTTCATTTACCATTTGATTGGTTAATAATATTATATACCATTCTTTATCAAATGTAAAATCAAGAATGAAAGAAAATGAAAGTTACGACGTTTATCTCTATGAACATAGAATTTTTGGTATTATAAATTATATGGACAATATATGAAAGTATCACAGAGAACAACGTCGTAACTCTGAAGATATAGTCTGATTCTATCGCATATAGATTATTGTCTAAGACAGCTTAATTGGCAGTAGACTTTTGCATAGCAAGGTCTGGATCTAGCTTGCACAGCTTCTTGTACTTCCAGTAGCATGTCTCACACAGACCCTTAGCATGATAGCTGACATCTTCGAACGACTCTTTGCATAGCAAGCAAGCGTCTGGCCTTGGCAGTCTGACATCCGGTTCAAGATAATCTGTGATTCGTTTCAGATGCTGCAACACTTGCAGATACATCTGCTGAGCTTCATGCCTTTCCCTTTTTCGTTCCGCTCTGACAGACTTGATTCTGTCTTGCTTAGTCTTTGGCTTTCTGTATTCATCTATCAGTCGTCTGATGTCTGGATCATCAATGTCCACTTCGACATCTCTGTACTGCCAGCTTGATGGCACATGTCTGTCTTGATCTTCTTCGATCATAGCCCTCTTCTTTCAGATACTAGAAATGGACAGTTTTTCGTCATGTCTAGGACGGTTTCAGTCAAGTCAGTTCTGTCTAGATGTCTCTGTCTCTCCAAGCGTCATAGTCTGCTTCATCTCGAAAAGACTGGAGCTCTTCGTCTGTATATTCGCCACGTTCTTTTCTAGCTTCATCAGATGCTTCTGCATTCTTGAACAAGCCTCTGTCATCGATTTCAGCCTGAGACAGCATCTGCTTGTCTCCATCTTCATCTTCTACGATGACCAGACCATTCTTGACATCGATCACATCATAGAACTTGTCAATAGGCTCTCCATCTTCAGAAGACTCTTCTAGAACATCTCCAGCTTCAATCGGCTCATAATACACATCTGTTATAGCAGCAACCGCTGTCTTGCTAGCGTGCTTATGCGGTATAGCATCTTTTAGATCTCTGATTTCAGTATCGTCACAAGCTAGAACGTCTGGCTGATCGTAGATCGACTTCTTCATGTCTCTAGCTTCGTATTCGCACCAGTCAGCTGTCTTAGCTGAACCTTGTCTGATTGGATCATGATCGAATTCGCCATTCGTACCACTGTATTCTGGTACGTCTTCAGGTTCTGCAAACTTAGCAGCTGTGACATTCTCATTCAGCAAAGCATCTTCAGCTGTAGCTTCAGCTTCTTCCAAAGTATCGCCAGCATTGCTTATGTGCGCCTGCTGACCATCTGCGAATACGACGTCTGCAGCATAGTAGTCTTCATCAAAATCTGACTCTTGCCATACTTGCATGCAACCTTTAGGTGTCCTCTTCTCAAACCACCCACCGACGGGTTCCCAGTCAGAAGCTTTCTTGACTGAGGCAGTCTTGGCTTCGTCTGAATGCAGCCACTGCTCTATCTCATTAGCCTCACTGATAGCTTCACCTACAAGCTTCTCAAACTCTTTCAGCTCTTCAATGTCAGTGAAATACTGGACTCCATATGTGATAGACACGATGTCATTGCCTTCGATGTCTATAGCTGGAGCTTCTTCAGGGGCATCTAATTCTCTTTGCTTGACAACAAGCATGTCATCATCGTTGATGATGTCGTACCAACGAGTACTGAAAAGCGGTTTCTCGTCCATTCTAGATCCATTCTGTGACTTGATTGAATACCTTGACCATATAATTATATTCTATCAAATAGCAGTCGTTTCTTAGAAGAAATCTGTGAAAATTCACGCTATTCTTGCGTACTATATAATATAGCAAAGATTCTCAGTATATTCTAGAAGACATTCTTTGATATCTCTGTGTTAACGAAATATATTGTATGGATAATTTATAATACATGAATTTTCGTAAACACAGAGATTAACGTCGTAACTTCTACAATTACTCGGCAAGGTAGATGAGAAGGAAGATGGCATAGACAGCTGCTATGCCTAGACCGATTGAAATCATAATCCAGAAGCCCTTAGCCTCTTCGATAAGCTTTGGATCGACGTTCTTCTTCTTTCCGACAAGGATAAGAATTGGAAGCAGAAGCCAAATGAGAATGATAGCACTGAAAGCTCGACTGTTCTGCTTCCTCTTCTCTTCTTCTTCGTACTTCCTGTATTCGTCTACAGAATTGAAGACTGGTCCATCATGCCTTGGATCGTAATCACCGTAAGTCATCTCAATCAGTTCCTTTCATAGAATGTTGTTTACATTTTGAATTATATATATATTA
>OOBN01000505.1_pt1 | contig 37109 bp, 28 predicted proteins | sample 1671091 | NCBI WGS metagenome assembly OOBN01 (sample SAMN06348121, study PRJEB24527) | human gut metagenome | biome: human gut; feature: ankylosing spondylitis patient; material: feces | host: Homo sapiens | place: China | collected 2015-10 | reverse complement strand
TATTACTACTATGTGTATAATGGGCAGGGCGATGTCACCGAGATCGTGGACAGCAACGGCAACAAGGTGGCGCAGTACACCTACAATGCGTGGGGACTGCCGCTGAGTGTCAAGGATGGCAGCGGAAACGCCGTCAGTGCGACCAACACCACCCATATTGCCAACCTCAATCCGTTCCGCTATCGTGGCTATTACTACGATAACGAATCCGGGTTCTACTATCTCCAATCCCGCTACTATGACCCCCAGACCGGCAGATTTATCAATGCGGATAGTATGCTCATATCGGGCACAACTGTCGGATCTCAAAATATGTTTAGTTATTGCCAAAACAATCCGATTAATCGTTCGGATTCTACCGGTCATTGGTTTGGGTTAGATGATCTTATAGCGGGAGTGGTTGGGGCTGCCGTTGGTGTAGGTTCCCAATTTGTCAGCGATGTAGCATATAGTATTTGTACTGGCGAATGGCAATTTTCCAATTGGGAAACCTACGTCGGTTCTGGTATCGGCGGTGCTATTGGAGGTGTAACATCTTTGTATGCTGGTCCAGTGGTCGGCGCAGCCGTTGGATCTGGAACTTCCTCTCTTATTGGCCAAGGTTTAGAAAATCTAACCGGTTCAAATCGTCGATCAGCATCAGAGATAGCACGCAACACGGTTGTTGATACAGCGATAGGTGCGCTATCAGCTAAATTCGTACCCGTAAAATGCTCGGGCATTACTTCGGGACGCAACAGCATGTCTGCAATATATAAATCTGGATTGACAAAATTAAAAAATAAAACAGCTTCTAAAATGTCAATGAAGACTATTGGAAAGGGCGTTGCGTCAGAATTGATCGGAGGATTGCCTGGTAGTGCAGCGGCAGGTGCTAAGGCTTTCACACTTGATAGTATTGATAGCTATCAACGAACCCAAAATGGGCTACCTAGTGGTCAATTGTATTGGTGTGCAGGATAAGGAGATATGGGCATGGATATTATTCGCTCAATTTTGATGGGAGTTTTGGTTCCCCTGTGCATAAGCGGTGTTTTTGTCTTGATGTCTGTATTAAATGCTAGGGGTCTCAAAAGCCATATTAAAAATCAACTTGTAGTACAACTCCCATCATTTACAGGCACTATAGGCTTATTTGGGGCCTTTCTTATGATAGGAATAACGATTCTATTATCAGTGGTATCTTCTCCCACGCCACACCCAGTATTTTATGTGTTAATGAGTGTGTTAACATATATGTCGTTATTTCTATTTTTAAAGGCAAAATTCTGGAGAATAACTGTTGAAGATAACATCATTAACGTACACCCCATAGTGAAAAAGCCATACAGTTTTCACTTTCAGGATATCATATTTGTTAAAAGGCAAGTCAAGCAAAATCGTGTGAATTCCGAAAGGGTAGTTATAAAAACTTCAACAGGGAAAAAGGTCATTGCCGAAAGTGCAGAACTAGGATATGAGCAACTTGTAAAGCTGATCGTTGAACGAGTTGACAATCAATTTTTGGAAGGATTTTGGGCATAAACCTAGCGTAACGGCAGGGTAGAGCGCTTTTACATGGCGCTCTACCCTGGCCACCTATACCTATCTGGCTGGATCGGGGACCAACAGCACTACGGCTATGCTCAGCACAATCACGGTCAACGGTGTTACCTGGAAATACGAATACGATGACAACGGAAACATCACGAAGATCTACAAAAACAATGTGCTGGACAAAGAGTATACTTATGATGCCCTGAACCAGTTGACTAAAGAGGTTGACAAGGCGACGGGCACAACCACCACCTACACCTATGACAAGCAGGGCAACCTCACCAGCGCGGGCAATCACACCTATACCTACGGCGATTCCAAAGGGTGGAGTGATCTGCTAACGACCTATGATGGCAGCGGCATTGCCTACGACAACATTGGTAACCCGACGATCTATCGCGATTTCTCCATGACGTGGCAAAACGGTCGCGAGCTGGCTTCGCTGACCAAGAATTCCAAGACATTTACCTACGCCTACAACGATAGCGGTATCCGTACCTCCAAAACGGTAAATGGGCATACCAACGCCATCTATCTGAGCGGCGATGCCATTGTGCGGGAAAATCCCACCGGCAATATTTCTCTGACCTATCTGTATGATGAGTCGGGAACCCGGTATGGTTTCCTGTATAAAAACGGCAGCACATCGTCCTATTACTACTATGTGTATAATGGGCAGGGCGATGTCACCGAGATCGTGGACAGCAGCGGCAACAAAGTGGCGCAATATGCCTATAACGCTTGGGGACTGCCGTTGAGCGTAAAGGACGGTAGCGGCAACACTGTAACCAGTGCTACCCACATCGCCAACCTGAATCCGTTCCGGTATCGTGGCTACTACTACGACACCGAATCCGGGTTCTACTATCTCCAATCCCGTTACTATGATCCCGAAACCTGTAGGTTTATCAATGCGGATGCATATGTTAGCACAGGACAGGGTGCACTCGGCACCAATATGTTCGCCTATTGTGGAAACAACCCCGTTAATAGAGTTGATTATAGCGGTAATAAACCCGGAGATTTATTTGACACCATAGATGAAGCGGCCTTGGATTTTGCAATGTGTTATAATGCACTGTCTATTGCAGAAAAGAAAGAGTATGGATCCGCTATCTATCAAGTCGAAGAGACTAAAACAATATATACAATTCTACATATAGTAGTCCACTCTTTATTTTTTTCGTTGACACTACCTTTAATAATGCCAATAGACATTACAACATGTCACTATTCGTATACAGAGCCCTTTGTTGGAAAAACTAGTAGTTCTGTAATACCTAATTTTTTAACATCTAATCCCATTGTTTCAACTGTACATACACATGGAAATTATGATGCTAAATATGACAATGAGAATTTTTCTACGGGATTTGCATCTGATATAGGGTGGTCAGACTTTTTTAGAATGAATAGTTATGTAGCTACCCCAGGAGGATATTTAAAAAAATATACCTTCAAGAATAGAAGTGATGCAAATGGAGGCATTACCATTATATCGAGCTCTATACCTTGGGATCCAAACAGTCCAGATCACAAATAATGCAGGGGAGATGTATGATGAGTAAAAAAATTTGGTTTTATATGTCTATTGGGTTATTAACTTTATTACTACTATTGAGTATCGAATATATCCATTCATCAAATGTATTTGTTGAAGCAAAAGAAACTAATTTACAGACATATTTAGAATTGTCACCAGACAATAATCATCTGCCGGAGGAAGGATACATCTCCGATTGTAGAACAGCTGCAAAAATTGGTGGTGAAGTAATCGATACACTGTGCAAGAAAGGAATTTTGGATTTTGGATCTGTAACGGTGGAATACGATCCGGCAAAACGAATTTGGAAAATACATAAAGGTTATCTGTTTAGTAGCGGTGGATTTGTGATTATCAAACAAGATACAGGCGAAATAGTGAAAGAACTGTTTGATAAATAAAGACTAGACATATTACTGCTTTAAAAAGGAGATGTCTATGATGAATGGTAGATATTACAGAAATTATGGATATGCTCGATTGGCATTTCAACCGGTTGTTTTCAACCATTCAGGATGCTGAACAGTTTATAAGCCAATACAACAAACTTGTTGACTCCGGAGAAAATCTTGAAAACTGTGGTCTACCTGTAGTCGCTCTATTGAGTACTGTGGTGCTTTAAATAGCATTAGAAATGGCGCACAATTTAGTTGCGCGTTTAGGATGCAACAGCTGATCAGAATGAGTGCAATATGCGGGGGATATTCTCCGGTATCTACAAGCCAGACCCAGCGGTGAAAACAGAGGAAGGATAACACTTTCGGAGTGGCAGCGACTATTCATCCTACTGTAAAATTTCGTGAAGCAACTGAAAAGGGTAGCGCTAGTACAAATATTACTGGCGCTACCCTTTTGCTTTAGGTATATATCATATCATAACAAATGGCACAGCTTTTGGCAAAGCAGGTGCAATTAAAAAACTCCACTGTTGACAAATAAGTGATTTTTGTGGTAAAATACATTTTTCCCGCATTTGTGCTTTTGGAAATAGGGAAGGATGTTAAAAAGTATGCAAACAAACGGAGTGGATTCGCAACAAACACTGAATCAATGGTTGGACACATGGCTAAAGGTATACAAAATGCCTACTGTTAAACAAAAAACAGCGGCTATGTACCTATGGTCAGTGAGTGCAATTTCTGCACATCCGTGTAGTCAAATGGCTGTTATGGATGTCACCGAGCTTAACCTACAACAACTGCTAAATACTGCGGCGGATAATGGATATAGTAAATCATCAATAATAAAATTGCGCACAACCTTGCGGCAGGCGTACCGTCCGCTTATTCGGCAAAGCATAGTTGCCATGGATCCGACAGTCAATCTGATTGTTCCGTTATCTCCTACAAAGGAGGTGTTGCCTCTCACACGCCGCCAGCAGGATGCGGTGGAACTGGCTTGCCGTTCCGATGCGTTGGGACATCTCTTGATATTTTTGATGGAAACCGGTTTGCGAAAAGGGGAGCTGATGGGGCTGCGCTGGGAACATTACAATCCGGCAGATCCCAGCATTTTTGTCGAAGCATCGAAAACGCCCGCCGGTGTGCGAAAAGTATATTTGACAAAACGCGCCAACGCTATTGTGCAACAGCAGGCACATATTAACGATTACATTTTTAACCATACGCGCTGCGCACCGATAACGCAAACAGTGATGCGGCGGTTGGTTGAGCGTATTCGTCGGGTCACCAATATTAAAGCGCTGGCCTGCCATGTATGCCGCCACACCTTTGTAACTCGACTATGCGAAAAGCGCGTTCCTGTCAAAGCGATTGCCCAGATCATCGGTCACGCTAAAGTGGATTATGTGCTGGACATCTACGCGCAAATGGAGGCCGACGAGCTGCGCAAGGCAATCTATGCGCTGGAACCGGATGGATGCAGCACGGCCATCATGGGCGCGGAGCTGCGTATCCCGGTTGATCTCTACAAGCAATTGCAGGCCACAGCGACCGAACAGGGCACCAGCGTGGACGCGCTGGTTACGCATCTGCTGACACTGTATGTGTCCGGCTCATCCAAAAACTGAAAGTGACTTTCAGTTTTTGACCAAGGCATATGCTGCCAAAAAGAAATTGCCGCAGTATTGACAAACTGCGACAATGCTGGTAGGATATGAATTGGATGGCATAACCATTCACGGTAGGCGGTTTTGCCCCCTGTCCAAAGGGGGTTGAAATTCTTTTTAGCCCCCGAAAGGGGGTGATGCGAATGTATGTTACATACGGCGAATTATTTCAATTCGTCATTATGATAGCAACAGTGATTGCAATAGTAATCAGCGCAATAAAAAAGAAGTAAGACCGCCCACCCCTGCCAGAGTTAGCGGTCTTTACTTCTAGCGAAACAGGGGCAAACCGTCTATCGGTTATGCCATCCTCTAGTAACAGTATAGCCCCTTTTGAGGGGAATGTCAATACACAGGCGGGCGGTAATTATTGCCGTCCGCAAACTATTTTACGCACGGTGCCTGTTTCCGAAAACTGAAAGTGACTTTCAGTTTTTCGGAAATGCCTGGCACAAAACAGAACATCAAATCGGGTATAATATTAGAGGGAGGAATTTATAATGAAGAATATGCGATGGATGGCAGCGGCACTGGCCGCGATCCTTACAGTAAGCGCGGCGGGATGCGCCAGCGACACGACCACGCCGGAAACCGGCAGCACGACGGTGACAACTACGACGGCCACCGCCCAGCCGGTGCTGGCCTCGACCGATGGCAGCACAGCGGAACCGTCTGGCACGACCACGGCCACCGAGGGTGTGACCACTACCGGCAGCGCTGCCAGCTCGACCACCGGTGCGAAACCGGCAGCCAAGCCGAGTGCAGCGGCGACCAAAGCCGCGACGGTAAAAGCGCCTGTTGCCCCAGCGAAGCCTGTGGCACAGACCACGGTTAAAAAGACAAATAAGGTCACGACCAAAAAAGTGACCAAGGCGACCACCAAAAAGACCACCAAGAAAACGACGAAGAAAACCACCAAAGCCACGCAAAAGGCGAACAATGGTTACAGCAAAACGGCGACGGCAGCGGATGCCAAGACGATTGCGGATCGGGTTCTGTACTACATTAACCAGTACCGCAAAGTAACAGCATCTGCATTACCTAATATGAGAGCCTATGCGGAATATCGCGCTCGGCAATTGACCACTAATTATGCGCATGATACCTCTGATGAGCGATCAGCCGCGGCGGCATTAAAATATGGAGAATATGTTAATCCAAAAGACTGGGGATCAAATCGTGACGCATATTATGATCCATCCTGCGGCGAAGCAATTGGACAATTTAGAGGTAACGGTGGCACTTACAGTATTGATCGCATTGCCAAGGATCTGGCAACGGCCATGAAAAACAGCGCCGGTCACTGGCGATATGTCGGCCATGATTCCAATGTTTATATTTCTGTTGGCTGCGCATTGCGTGGGGATGTTTGGTCTTGCTGTATCTGCACATCTGACACAAACATTTACGGCTAATCGCCGCAACAATTTCATATCTGCTGAATAAGGAGTTGGAAAACATTTTTCCGGCTCCTTTTTTGTATGTCTGTTTTTCTTTTTTGTCCGTATCACACACCGAAAAACTGAAAGTGACTTTCAGTTTTTGACCTGTAAGGAGGAATTTCTATGTATTACATTCGCCCCCCGCCCTCGCACACGGCATATCCCACCAGAACAGGAAAAAGGAGGAATCAACCCATGCAACAAACCCGATTTGCCCGAATAGGCAAACGGATAGCGGCGAGCTGTGCGGCGGTCATCACGCTGTTGGGACTGGGTATGACGGCCAGCGCGACCGACACCATCACGGTCACCAGCAAGAGCTACACCATTAGCTATAACACCGGATCGTCCAAATGGGACGGTTTTGGTGTAAGTGCCGGTACCATGGCGATTTGCACCCAGCTGGACAAAAACCCGCCCGGCGAGGGCGGAGCCAGCTACAAGGTGGCTAAGAACCTTGGCAGCAGCTACACCGATGACACCATCAAAATAGATACCAAGTTTGCCATCCGGTGTATGTACTACGCCGCCAAGAACTGGCAAAGCAACGCTGATTTGAAAGGGCTTAGCAAGATGGGTCTGTCGCTGGCGACCAATGCCACGGTGCGCGGCTACTTTTCCAGCAGCAGCGTGACCGGCAGCACCGATTACAGCAAGCAGATCATCAAAGCGGTGAAAACCATCCGCACACTGGCCAACGCCGACGCGGACAAGATCAATAGCAAAATCACCATCTCCGGCGGCGTGGCAACCTTTCCGAACGGCAGCTACACCGCGCGGGCAGCGTTTTTCACATCCAGCGGTTTGCAGCGGGTGCTGATCTACGAAGCCCAGTGGCAGAAAAATTCAACACCTGATGTACCGGTAGATGAAAAAGGTGCTATTGAAGTCTATAAAAAGGACGGTAACGGAAACGCGCTGGCAGGGGCACGATTTGAAGCCACTAACACGGTCACCAAGGAAGTGTATGACATCGGCCCGACCAATGCCAGCGGCTATGCCATATCTAAAGGAGGCGCAAGTAATCCGTCCATCCCCATCGGCACATACACGGTTAAGGAAACAGTGTTCCCGACCAACTACACCCACAACGGCACGACCTCGTGGACGGTAACAGTGACCGCCAACGCGACCGCCAAGATCGGCGGCAACACCGGCGTGATTAACATCCGCAAAAAGGGTGCGATTGGTGTACACAAGGTTGGCGTAAAGGATGGTGTGCAAACACCTCTGGATGGCGTGACTTTTGGCGTGTATTCGGACGCGGCCTGCACCAAAAAGGTCGGCGAAATGGTGACCGGCGCGAACGGCAACCCGACCGGCGATGCCACGCTGGGGAATCTGGATGTCGGCGCACAGTATTGGGTCAAGGAGCTTGCCAACAAGGACGGCGACTACGAACTCAATACCAAGCCGTACTATGAGTTTATCAAAGAGAACACCACGGCTTTTGTCAACAGCAACAAACCGTTCCCGAACTACTTGAAAAAGGGCGCTGTCGGTGTCCAGAAAGTCAACGAGAACGGCGACCCGCTGGAGGGCGTGGTGTTCGGCGTGTATTCGGACGCAGCCTGTGCCACGAAAGTGACCGAGATCACCACCGATGCCGACGGCAAAGCGTATTATGGCGTGGACGAAAGCGGCAACTATACGCTGGAATGCAAGCACGATTACTGGGTGAAAGAGCTGAAAACCGGCGACGAGTATGAGTTGGACGAAACCGCATACAAGGTGTCGGTTGAGGCGGAGAAAATCACCTATGCCAACGGCCGCCGGGTCATCAACTTCTACAAAAAAGGGGCGCTGTGGGTCAGAAAGACCGATGTGGACGGCAACTACCTGTCCGGCGTGACCTTTGGCGTGTACGCGGATGCAGCCTGTACCAAGCGCCTCGGCATCACCAACACCGGTGCGCTGGGTATCGCCGATTTTGGCGTGGACAAAAACGGCAAATACACGCTGGATCCGTTTGTTACGCTGTTTGTCAAGGAGCTGCAAGCCAAGAGCGACATCTACGAGCTGGACGAAACGGTGTATCCGGTGACCATCCAGCCGGGCAAGATTGTGATTGCCAACGACGGCGCGGCGATCGTCAACCGGTATAAAAAAGGCGCTCTGGCCGCCATCAAGGTGGACAAGTACGGCAACCGGTTGTCCGGTGTAACCTTTGGCGTGTATTCGGACGAAGCCTGCACCCAGCTGGTGACCAGCATCGTGACTAATGCAAACGGTGTGGCGGAGTACGGCGTGGACAAAAGCGGCCAGTACACGCTGGATCCGTTTGTTACGCTGTTTGTCAAGGAGCTGCAAACCAAGAACAAATATTATGTGCTGAATACCACCGTGTATCCGGTGACCATTCAGCCGGACGAACAAATCACAGCCAACGATGGTCAAGGTATCGTCAATCAACCCCGGTACGGTTCCATCTCCGTCATCAAAACGCAAAACGGCAACCGGTTGGCTAATGTCAGCTTTTTGCTGGAAATCTCGCGCGACGGCGGGAAAACATGGACACCGGTGACCGTGAACGAATGCCCACAATCCGGGCTGAAAGACGGTATTCTGACTGCCAATGCATCCGGGTTTGTACGATTTTACGGATTGGAAAGCTCGGATACCACGCGGTACCGGTTGACCGAGATTAAAACGGTCAACGGCAACAGCTTGTTATCTGAACCCATCTATGAGGGCACCATCCCGGCGAACATCGACGGCACAGAGAGGTGGCAGCCCACCTTTACGGTCAACAACAACGCCATTATGGCGCTGCCAGCCGCAGGCGGCCATGGCTTGTGGGTGGTCACGCTGGGTGTGGCCGCGTTGACACTGCTGGTTGTGCTGGGCTGCACGATGAAATCGAATAAAGGAAAAGAGGAAAAAGTACAATGAAACTGGCAAAGAAGATTATCAGCGTCATGGCTGCGGGTGCAGCTATGATGTCTATGGGCATGACGGCGCTGGCCGCACCGGTGAGCGAAGCCACCATTGATACCGCGCGCACGGCATCGCTGACGGTGTACAAATACGACATCACCGCCGCCGAGAAAGACGGCGTGTGGAACCAGAACGATTACAAATCCACCGGTGTATATGACCAGACGGTCAATGACACGCTGGGCAGCAGCAGTAAGGAAAACAAGCTGCCGAACGGTGATACCTCGTATGGTTACGCGGTCAAGGGCGTGGAGTTCACCTATTTGCGGGTGGCTTCCATCGACACCTATTCCAAGAGCAAAATTGGGCTGGTGTACGGCTTTGAGGCAGACGGCAGCGGCGAACAAATGCTGTCGGCCATCGGGCTGTCGTGGGACAACCGACTGAAAGCAGCGGACAAAACCGTTGGCGGCAAGAAAATGTACTATTTTGAAAGCGACACGCTGATTAACGCGCTGTCCAGCGCAGTGGCTGCCAACGCCACCACCGTGAAAGACGCGCTGGAAGCGTATGTGGCGGCGGGGGGCGGTACGGCGATGACCCAAACCGACAGCTACGGCAAAACCTCTGCGAAAGATCTGCCGCTGGGCTTGTATCTGATGGTGGAAACCAAAGTTCCGGAATACATCACCACCACGACCACGCCGTTTTTCGTGAGTCTGCCCATGACCTCCATTAACGGCACCAACGCGACCGACGGCGGTACACGCTGGATGTATGATGTGACGGTGTATCCGAAAAACCAGTCCGGTATGCCCACGCTGGAAAAGACGGTGCGGGAAGCGAAACAGGATACCGGCAAACACAACGGCACAACCAACGACATCACCGATGGCTATGCGCACACCGCAACCGGCAGTGACGGCGATGTGATGGATTACCAGATCATCAGCACCCTGCCTGCCATCACTTCCACCGCTTCGTATCTGACCACCTACACCTATGTGGATACCCTGTCCAAAGGGCTGTCGTACAACAAAAACGATGTGACCGTGGAGTTTTTCACGGATGCGGCCTGCACCGACAAGATCACCACTTGGAAACAAACCGACGCTGACCCGAAATTTGCTGTTGCGTATGGCACGGCGGATGACAATGCTACTACCATGACCGTTTCCATGACCGCTGCCGGTTTGGCGGAAATCAACTCTGCGAACACCGTGTACACCACGGCGGGTGCGGTGGATCGCGGTTACAGCAGCTGCACCATGCGCATCACTTATGCAGCAACACTGCACAGTGACGCGACGGTCGTGTACGGTGACAACGGCAACCCGAACGAAGTGGTGCTGACATGGAAGCGTACCAGCACCGACTACTTTGACACGCTGAAAGACTGCTGCCATGTGTTTACCTACGCGCTGGATCTGACCAAGCAATTCTCCGACGATCGGGGTGATTTTTCCAAGGTCAATATGCTGGTGTACAACCAAACCGATGGCTACTATGTGACTGCTACGCTGATTGACGGCATCTATTATGTGACCGGACATCAAACCGCCGAGGCAGACGCAACGGTGTTTGTGCCGACTGCCACCGGCAAGATCGTTATCAAGGGTTTGGAGGATGACACTTATGTCATCACAGAAACCGCGACATCCGATGGATACAGCCTTCTGAAAAATGCGATTGAGGTGGAAATCAAATCGGCCGCGTCTGCGAACATCTGCCCGGTGTGCGAAGCAGCGCTGCTGACGGCCACCGCGACGATCAATGGCGATGCGGCGGCGATGGCTGCTGACAACGGATCCGTCAATGCTGTGGTTGAGCTGACCGTAATAAACAACCGTGTACCCACTGTGCCGCTGACCGGTGAAAACGGGTTTGCGCTGTGGGTTGCTGGTGGTCTGATGGTGGCGGCAGCGTCCATGCTGGTACTGATCCTCAACCGCAAAAAGCATAGCGAGGACTAATAAAAACTGAAAGTGACTTTCAGTTTTTGAATAAATTGGAGGAATGAATGTTGAAGCGTCGATCACTGGTGACCGTGCTGGCGACTATCACGCTGGTAGCATCGCTGGGCGCGGCAGCCTATCCGCTGGTCGGCAATTACATTGCCGAACGCAACCAACAGGATGTGGTAGCTGCCGCCACTGCCAGGATGCAGGAAAATCGGGGAGAATGGCACCAGATGGAGCTGGATGCGCAGATGTATAACGCGGCACTGTGTGACGGTATGACCAATATTAGCCGTGATATATACAACCGGCAGTTGTCTGTGACCGATGATGGGTTGATGGGGATTTTGGAAATCCCTTGTCTGGATGTCGAAATCCCCATCTACCATGACAGCACTTCCGATGTGTTGGCCAAGGGTATTGGCCATGTATATGGATCCAGTCTGCCGATCGGCGGCAAGGGAACCCACGCAGCCCTCTCCGGGCATAGCGGCATGGCGAATCAGCGAATGCTGACCGACCTGCCCAATATGCAACAGGGCGATTACTTTATTATTCGTGTGCTGGGCAAGCAGCTGACTTATCAAGTCGATCAAATCCGAACTGTGCTGCCGGAAGAGGTTGACGAGCTGCAAATCGACCCGGACAAGGATATGGTGACGCTGATTACCTGCACCCCTTACGGCATCAACAGCCACCGGTTGTTGGTGCGAGGGGTGCGGGTGACGAACACGGACGCAGCCACCACGGCTGCATCCGGGCGATCGTCTGTGTGGTGGCAGGAATACGGATTGGCTGCCTTGCAGGGGCTGGGACTGGCAGCGGTTCCGGCGCTGATTGTTGTAGTGGTTATCCGTCGCCGCCGGAAAAAAGACGAACAAGAAGAAAATGTGACGCAGCCGGAAAACCCCAAAAACTGAAAGTGACTTTCAGTTTTTGGGGATATGAACCGCATATGAGAACTGAAAAAAGAGGACGGCTGCCGTCCTCTTTTTTCAATTCCCATCGCAAAGGAGAGTGATACACTGTGCGCCTGTAAAAATCGGTATGCGTCAATTTTAGGCCATCCCTTAGCCTATCATGTTGACATAACTGCATACACATAACACACGCTACAATTAAAAGGAGGAACCGCTATGTTAGGGGAAAAAGAACGCGTGGCACTGGAAAATACGAACCAATTTGGTGTGAACTCCATTGCCAAGGCCATGAAAGAAGCGTCCAAGTACACGCTATTTACGCAACCGGACAGTGACGCCGCCAAACGGTATGGCATGGTCATCGGCTACACGCCCGATTCGGTGGTGCTGCTGGACGATGAAAACCGTGTATACTATCTGCCGGTGCTGGATCCGGAGCTGCTGCCGCTAGGTACCAGCGAAAGCGTGGACGGTTTGGCGCCAATGTGTACGCTGGACGAGCTGAACGCCGCGATCGCGGAAAGGGAGGCGAAAAATCATGCCGAAAACACATGAAACCGGCACCGCCCGCACACAGGGCAGTGAACGGTTGGAAAAAGCCCGCACCATGCTGACCGACATTTTGACCGGCTGGCAGGAAGATCCTGCCACACTGGCGGAGGCGCTGGCGTTTCGCGGCACATTCCACCGGTACAGCTTGCACAACAGCGCCCTGATCTTTAAGCAAAATCGCGCCGCCACTTTTGTCGCGTCTATGCACGCGTGGAACGAACGCGGGTATCGCGTCAAAAAAGGCGAACATGGGCTGGACATTCTGTTTCCGCAACAGGTGCAGCTATTCCGCGACGCGGACGGCATCACCCGCCGCGTATCCGAAGCCACGCCGGAACAGCTAAGCCAGATCCAATCCGGCGTGCTGCGCCAATATACCCATACCGGCTACCGCGTGGGAACGGTGTTTGACATATCGCAAACCACTTGCCCGCCGGAGGATTACCCCAAGCTGTACAGCATGGGGTATACATCCGATCAACACGCGGCGCTGTACGAAGCTGTAAAACGATACGCCGAAAAAAGCGGCTGCACGGTCATCGAAACCGACAAGCCGGGTGGCAGCCCATCCATCGCCTTGCGTGGTCAGTTTGACCGCCGGGTGGCGGAGATCGAGATCAACGACCGACTGCAAGACACCCAGCGGCTGGATACGCTGATCCACGAAATGGGACACGCCCTGCTGCACACGAATGACGATGGGGCGGAGCTTCCCCGACCCATCAAGGAACTGGAAGCGGACGGCGTGTCTATTATGCTGGCATCGGCGCTGGGCATCGCGGTCAATGATAACCGCAAGCGGCATTTTGCCGCCTGCTATGACGAAGCCAAGCAGCTGGACGGTTTTCAGTTAAAATTGCTGCTGCCGCGCATCGTTAATGCATTTGACGATATGTGGCAGGGCGTGCAACAGGAAATCGCCGCACAGCCGGAGCTGGCCAAGCCGGAACCGGCGACACCGCCGAAACCGGCACCCAAACCACCGGTGCGGGAAAGCGGCACCCGCGTTGGCGCACGGTTTGACGCGGATCGCATGACGCAGGATCGGTACAATGCCATCCTTGCCACCGGTGAACGCACCCCCTACTTTGAAAACATGATCTTTCGCGGGATCAAATTTCCCGCCGAGGTAGGTGGACGGTTTGCCAACTGCACCTTTACCGACTGCGACTTTTCCGACGCAGTGGTCAACGCACAATTTGATAAATGTTCTTTGTATAGCGCCCACACCATGGGCGCTTCTTTTTATGCCGGATTCGGACATTGTACTATCGCGCAAACGATCTTTGACCATGCGCGGATAGAATCAGCGTTTCACGATGTCACTTTTCGGCGCTGCACTTTCCGCGACACCGCTTTTGTGGACTGCCGGTTTGATGGCGGTACTATGGATCGGATCACGATAGCCGAGGGAGTAACCGCCACCCGCACACAGGGTCTGGATACCGTCACCATGACCATGGGCGGCGGGACAGATGCCGAGATCGACAACCACGCCCGGCAGCTCCGGGATGCCCTTGCCAACCATCAGCTTGACACGATGTGCCATGTGATCCATCAGTACGAGGATGCGGTGGATATGCCATCCGATGCCCGGCTGGTGGAACTGCAAACGGACGGTAACGCGGTGGCGTATTGGTCAGCCAAAAGCGGCATCAGCCCCGACCAGTTGCGGGCAGCTGCCCGACAGTATGGGCAATGGCTGTCCTACGGTCACGAGGTGGATTTGGCACTGGCCGCTGATCCGGCGTTTGACCAGAGCCATGTATCGCTGGGAGCCACACCGGCCTCGCTGGCCAAGTTTGGGTTCAACACGGCGCTGCCGCTGATGATGTCGGCGCAAAAGCTGCGGGACATTGTATCGGCCAAGGCAGCGACGATCGCCACCAACCCACACGGTCTGGCAGTGTCTATCCTCAAACAGTTTCCGGCCATCATAGCTAACCCGGCTATGGCAATGATCTCCGCCACGCGCCCACAGGACAGTCTGGTACTGATTTCCCACCTTGCCGATGCCGAGGGGCGACCGGTGATCCTTACCCTGCGCCAAGGTACCGGCTATGTGGAAGCCCAGCGGATACAAGCCAATATATTGACCACCGCTTACGGTCGCAACGCGTTTCGTGATTTTGTGCGCAACGCATTGGACGAAAACCGGATGCTGTATGTGGATGCCCAGCAGCTGCCGATGATTGCCCAGTTACCCGATGGGCAGCTGCCGGAGGGATTGGCGGCGGGCGATTATCCCGACAACATTGCCCGGTTCCGGCAGGCGCTGCAAGCGCCGGAGCAACCGGAACCCGATCAGACAGATTCGCTGCCGGAGCTGGCAGAAGAACCGACGGTTACGATCTTGTTTAGCGAAAGCGCCCAGCTGCACGAGGGTCAACAGCTGCCGCTGTCCAAAGCCAACACGATGTTTGGAGAATTGGATGCCGCCGCAACCGAAATGCCGGGATACGATAAAACTGCCTTTCGGCTGGATTTTATCTTTAATGGCCAACCGGAGCATTACGAGGGACGGCAGGACTTTGGCGACGGTGACGGTGATCTGATCCGGCACATCCACGATTATCATACCTATTACATCGACAACGCACAGCACAAGCAATGGGTGATTGAAAATCAAGGTGAGGATGCCTGGGCAACCGAGGATGCCCAGCGGCACATTCTCTTGCAGCAGGTTATACCATATCTGCAACTGCATTGCGTGGTGACAGAAACAGCAAAGACCGCCCACGATGCGCTGCGGGCAGAGGGTATTCCGGCGGAGCTGCTGCGCCCGGCGGTGCTGGCATATCTGCGGGAATGCCGCACCATGCTGAATAGCGGACAATATTCCGATCTGCCGGAACCGCCGAAAGCTGCCGACTTTGCACCGGCAGCTCCGGCACCGGAACCGATGCCGGAGCCGGAACCGGCAAAAACTGAAAGTGACTTTCAGTTTTCAGCCGATACCTATGCCATCTATCAGTTAAAAGAGGATGACGCGGACACTGTGCGGAATTACAGGTTCCGGTCGTATGACAACATACAGGCGGACGGTTTGACCGTGGATATGAGCCGGTATAATCTGGTGTATTCCGCGCCGCTGGATGCCGATACCACGCTGGAGGACATCTTCCGTATCTACAACACCGCCCACCCGGCGGATTTCAAGGGTCACAGCCTGTCGGTGTCGGATGTGGTGGTAATGCAGCGTGGCGATCAAAAGACCGCTCACTATTGCGACAGCATAGGGTTCCGGGATGTGCCGGAGTTTTTCCGGCAACAGGAGCCGGAGCGGACAACACCGCATCGGGAACCACAGCCCGCGCCGATGCCCGATCAAGAGGACATCATTGACCGCATCAAGCAGGAAATCTCACTGCTGCGGGTAGCCGAGGATTGCGGATACACCCCGCACAAGACCGGCAATCACTACAAGCTCAAGGAACACGACAGCTTGATGATTTACCCGGACACCAACTCATATTACCGGTTTTCGACCGGCCGTGGCGGCAGCGCCATTGATTTTTTGATGGAAATGCAGGGTATGTCCCAAGCAACGGCCATCCGCACACTGGCGGATATGCTGGACGATCGACCGGTGCAGCGGCAGCGCCAAGAGCTGCCTGTCGCGCCGGAGCCACCCAAGGAATTGGAGCTGCCCCCGGCATCCTCCGGTAAATATGCCCGCGCGATGGCGTATCTGACCAAAACGCGCTGCATTGACCCGGAGGTGGTAACCGCGCTGATGCGCAACAAAGGGCACGGCAGCTACCTGTACCAAGACGATCGCAATAATGTGGTGTTCGTCGGGGTGGATGCCGATGGCAAGGCCGCTTATGCCACCCGCCGCAGCACCCTCACCACATCCAGCTTTAAGGGTGAGGCGCGCGGCAGTGATGGTACCATTGGCTGGCTGGTCGATCACCACGCCGAAAAGCTGTATGTTACCGAATCGGCTATTGATGCCATGTCGCTGATGACCATGCGCAAGCAGGCGGGACAAAGCGTAGACAGCGCCAGCTATCTGTCGCTGGGTGGTGTCGGCAAGCTGGCGGCGCTGGAATATTGCTTACAGCATCACCCGGAGATCCGGGAAGTGGTAGCCGTGTGCGACCGCGACGAAGCCGGGCGGCAATGCAATGATAGTATCGAATTGCTGGTGCGCCAGCATTTCCATGGCGTGACAGCCACCCGGTTTACGGATTTCGGCGATGCCAAGGCCAAGGATGTCAACGAAGCATTGTGCATCAGCAAGCAGGCTGCCCCGGAACCGGAAAAGCCAGCACGCCCTTTAGCCAAGTCCCCTAAAAAGGAGGTGACACAGGAACATGAACCGTGACCAGAAGAAGCAAGCCAAGGAATTGGCAGAAGCCATCTTGAAACGGCAAGGCCGGTCGTATGACGACTGGCTGGCCGAGCAACACCAACAACTGCTGCTGGACAATGCCGATGTGATTGCAGCGGCGCTGGCCGAAAAGAACCAATAAAAAAGAAAAGGAGAAAAACCATGAAACATCTACTTACCGCTGCCGCCCCGGCAGGAGATCTGAATTCCATTACCAACACCATCGCACAGGCCGTCACCTATGTACAGGTGATCGGTGCCGGTATCATCGTGCTGATGCTGGCAATCGCCGGGTATCATTTCTTCGCCGGTGGGCAACAGGGCTTTGAATTAGGAAAGAAGAAAGTCATCGGTATTCTGATCGGTGCCGCGCTGCTGTTCTGCGCGACCGCCCTTGGTGCGGTGATTAAATCCATGTACGGATACACCGGATGATATTCTCACGAGGGAGGGGGCGTTCGCCCTCTCCCTCCCCTTATATTTACAAAAACTGAAAGTGACTTTCAGTTTTGAGGAGGCTCCCTATGAAACAACCACAAACTGCTGCACCGTCCGTTGATCCACGGAGCATCCAGCGGCGCATTCGGCGTGCCATCACCCGCAAGCCGGTGCTTGCCTGCCTGTTTTTTGTCATCGCGCTGGTAAGCTTCAGCGTAGCGCATTATATGGTATCGCTGCTGTGCGCACTGTGGCGATTTTTGCAACAGACCATGACCGCAGGCATCGGTGATATGCCGCAGCTGATCTTCCCGGCGTTTTTCCGACCGGCACCCATCCCATGGTGGGGCTTTGTGCTGCTGCTCCTGTTTTCTTTTTTATCCGCCGCCGGTTTTATCTGGCGTATCTGGCGCAATCTGTACTTGCCACAGGACGAGCTTACCAAGGGCAGCCGCCGGTGGACAACCCTTGAAGAATTAAAAGAGCAATATCCCGGTATTCCCGACCACGGCGATCTGTATGATGGCAAGGGCGGTATTCCGGTTTCGCGATACAAACATACCCTGTATATCGACCAAAGCCCGGTCAACAACCTCATTGTCGGCACCACGCGCTCCGGTAAAGGTGAAATCTATGTGGTGTCCATGATTGATATATACAGTCGGTGCCGGGCACCCGGCGACCGCGCCAGCATGGTAATTACCGACCCCAAAGGCGAGCTGTGTGCCGCTTCGGCCGGAACGCTGAAAAAGCGCGGATACCATGTGCAGATATTGGATCTGCTGCATTTTGGCGGGTTGTCGTACAATCCGCTGGAACTGGTCAAGGATGCATATTTGGCAGGCGATACCGCCGAAGCGCAGCTGATTACCAAGACCATATCCACCATCATATTCCATGACCCGAATGCGCGGGACAAGACATGGCAGAACTGGTCGATTGCACTGACCAACGCGCTGATCCTTGCCCATGTGATCGACTGCTGCAACGCTGCTGCCATCTACGATGACCCGGCTATCAAGCAGGATTACTACTTGAAAATCAATATGTATTCCGTCACGCGTCTGCTGGTGGATCTGATGAACGGCGATACGGCAGACGAAAAAAGCCCGGTGGATCAGTTTTTCGCGGCGCGGGCGACGGATGATATTGCACGGCTGCAATACGCCGCCATCGCCGGTGCGACCGGCAAAACCAAAGGCAATATCTTTGCCAACACGCTGGCGGAGCTGACGCAGTTTACCATGGACGATATTGCCCGCATGACGGCACAGAACACCATTGATCTGAAAGCCGTGGGGTTCGATACCGAACACCCGACGGCGCTGTTTCTGGTGCTGCCGGATTACGATGTCAGCAACCATTTTCTGGTGACGATCCTGCTGGCGCAGCTGCGATATGTGCTGGCGCGTAACGCCGCGTTCGCGCCGGGCGGGAAATGTCCACGGCAGGTCGCGTTTATCCTCGATGAATACGGTAACTTCTCCCGCGCTATCCCGGATATGGCACACAACATCACCGCCGATCTGGGGCGCAACATCTATTATACCCTCATCGTGCAGGCGTACAGCCAGATCTACAAGCTGCACGGCAAAGAGGACGGTCAGACCATCATCGGCAACTGCGGCAACCAGATCTATCTGCTGACGATTGATCTGGACACAGCGCGGTATTTTTCCCAGCTGATCGGGTCAGAAACCATCACCACCCAGCATATCACCGGCGACGAATTGTCGCTGCACAAGACCTTTTCGGAGGGCACCGATCAAAAGCCGCTGCTGGATCCCAACCAGCTGATGGAACTCGGCGAGGGCGAAAGCGTGGTGGTGCGGATCACCAAGCGCCGTGACCGGCATGGGAACCGGATCAAGGCTACCCCCATCTTTAACACCGGGAAAACCCAGATGCGGTACCGCTACGAATATCTGGCGCAGGACTTTGACACCAGCCGGTCGCTGGCGGATGTGGAATTGACCGCCGCACACGAGCAGCTGTCGCTGGCGGATATTGTGTACCATCCGGGCGCGGATACCGGCGACATCGAGGACGGCGATCTGACCACCACCTTGCCCGCGTGTGATGTGTGCCTGGCAGAGCTGCCGCCGGATACGGCTATCCGGCTTGCCGGGCTGTATCAAGTGTTGACCGGCAACACGCTGCCCCATAACTGGACGATCAGCGCGTTTGACGCGCATTTGCAGACGCTGTGCGACGATGACACGCTGACCGCCGCCGATTACCGGGAATTACAGCGCACAATACAGGAAGGAGTGAATACCCTTGTCAAACAAGCGATTGCACAAGCTGCACCGACGGCATAAGCTGCGCCGCACCGTTGCCGTTACCGGCGTGTTGCTGGTGGCGCTGCTGCTGGGCATGACCGCCACCGCCTTAAATACCGACGATGTAAAGGCGATGACCGCGTTGTACGACAAATACGATATGCCGCGCAACAACATGATTAGTTACATTGGTCGGCTGCTGGGATGGATGCTGATACAGGGATTAAGCGGGCTGGTCAGCATGATTGAGCAGGCCGTGTGGCAAATCGGCAACCTGTTCGGTGGATTTGCCACCGGTGCCGATGCACAGGCACTGATCCAACGGGTCGCGCTGCTGGGCGCCGCGTTGTTCGTCTTTGTTGTGCTGTATATCGGCTGGCAGGCGATGAACAACAAGGTAAAATGGGCGGAGCTGGCGCAGAATGTGCTGCTGTCGCTGGTGGTGCTGCTGATCCTGCCCACGGCCATGGTAAAAGCGCTGACCCTCACCCAACAAATGATGGCATACATCAAAGGGGACAGCAGCACCAGCGTGACCGAACAGCTGGTATCCAATAATGTCATTGATATTACCGGCTATGACACGCCGGGATCGTTTGGCGCGAACGGCGATGTCCACCCCTCCGGGGACGCGTTCGGGGGCGATGGCATATCCATTGTGGATATGATTGATCCCGACGATTACGACAAAAACGGTAACAAAGAAGTCTACAACCAATATGTAGACAACGGAGAGTTAAAAGAAGTCAACAAGGCAGAGTTTTTCGGTACCAAGATCGAGATATTCTCCACGCAATATTACCGGTATAAGGTCAACTGGCTGCCGGTATTCGTAAGCCTGCTGGTATCCGGCGTGGCTTTTCTTTTTAGCGGTGTCAAGATCGCGCGACTGCTGTACGAGCTGGCCATCAACCAAATGCTGGCGACGCTGTGTGCGTGGCTGGATGTACACAGCGGCCAGCGATTGAAAAAGTGCCTGCAAACGATCCTGGCAACCTTTTTCACGCTGTGCGGTGTGTATCTATGCTTTTCCTTTTATATCATCGGGCAGGCGTACATTGCCAAATGGCCTATCATGCCGCAGCTGATCGCTATGCTGGCGATGGCGTGGGCGCTGGTCGATGGCCCGAATTTGTTTGAGAAAATCATTGGCGTGGATGTCGGATTGCAGGACGGCTTGCGCACCATGTACGGCCTGCGTGCCGCGTCCAACATTGCCCGATCGGTCGGGCGTGGCGTGATCGGCACACGGATGGCGGACGGCCACCGTGCGGGCGGCCTTATCAACCGCACAAGGGATGTCGCCGGTCTGGGCGGGCGTGTAGCCGCTACCACCGCCGAAGCCGGTGGACGCGTTGCAGGCAACATTGCCGGACGCATCCAAGGACAACGACCGGTGCAGCCCATCGGCACGACCGGCGCGCGCAGTACGCGACCGGCATCGGCGACACACGATACACCGCGACCGTCTGCCATAGATACGGCAGCACCAATGGGCGATACCACCCGCGCCCCGGCATCTTCAGATCCGGTGTTTACCGGTGCGGACAGTGCCCCTGCCGCCGATACCGGCGTGACGAACAATCTTGCCGACACCGCCCGCATCGAGCAAGCGGCAGCGGCATCGGTGGATACTGCCCGCGAAGCAGCGGACAAGGATACCGATACCCGCCAGCTGAACCGTACCGATGAGGTCACCGCGCCGGTCAGCATGAGCGAATATATCCGCGACCGCGCGAATCGCAGCGCACCGGTGTCTGCTGCCCGGCAAATTGGATCCAGCGCTGCACGCGGGTTCCGGCAGGGCAAGGATCTCCGGCAAGGCAAGGCGCAGCGGCGGATGGATAACGCGCGTACACCACTTGGTGCGGAAAAGATCCAGCAACAAACCGCCCGATCGTCTGAACGGTATGTGCGGTCACAGCAACAGCACCAAGCGCTGCGTGACCGGCAAGCTGCCCTGCAGGCGCGGCGGGATGCCAAAGAAGCCACCAGCGCGTACAAATGGCTGGACAAGCACGCGCCGGAGGACATCAAAACACCGCCGGTGGAATACAGCTACCGCGAAGAAAGGATGGATGAGAAATGACCTATCTGATTCCCAAACGCATGAAAGAACAGGTCAAGCTGTTTCATAAGCCGTTCACCATGTATATGCTTGACGCTGGGTTTATGTTTGTGTTTGCTTTGACCGGATGGCTGCTGGCAAGCCAAGTGGATCCGCATCTCTGGATCCCTTATGGGATCTATGTGGGGTTGTCCGCAATATATCTGACCAGACCGGCCAAGGACAATCCCGGCAAACGCCGCTGGCAGGCAATCCTTTATCTGCTGGTGCGGCTGATTGGCAAGCCGTGGTATAAGTCCATCGACAATCCAAAGCGAGGTGTACATTATGAAAAAGCGGAATAGCGCCTTTCCCTTTTGGTTAATCCCGATCGTGATCGGCACCGTGTCCGGCGTGGTCATTGCGTTGGCGACGGACACGGTGGAAATGTCCGCATTGTCCGGCAGCACCGTCACTGGCATGGCCATTGTATTGCTGGTGGCGGTGGTTGTGGTCACGATGTTGGCACTGTGCATACAAGTCCTGTCCGGGCAAATATCGGATCTGGAAGATGCCCTGCACCAGCTGCAATATAAGGAGAAAATACAATGAAAAAGAAGAAAACAACTGACCCGGTGGTGGAAGCTGCCAAGAATACCGCGCCGAAAACCAAAAAGAAAAAGCCGGAATCCATCCCGCGCTTGACGGTAGATCTGCTGAACATCCGGGAATATACCGGCGATCATTTTGTGATGCGGGACGGCAGCATTATGGATGTGTTCCAGCTGCTGGGTCGCAGCCTGTTGACAGCGGATGAGGGAGACATCCAGCAGCAGATCCGGCAGAATGCCCGGTATTACCGGCTGCAACAAAAGGATGTTAAGATCGTCACGCTGAACTATCCTACCAACACACAGACGCAGCAGTCATACCTACAACGACGGCTGGAACGCACAACCGATCCGGTGTGCCGTGAGCTGATTGAGGACGAAATCGCGGCGCTGCAATATCTGGAAAATTACCGCACCGAGATCGTCAATTTCCTGTTTTTGTATGCAGACGATGAAACCGACTATGCAGCACAGCGACAGATCTTGACTGCATCCAGCGGCTTTACGGTAGTGACGCTGGACAAGCAAGCCAAGATAACGCTGCTGCGCAAGCTGTGCAACATGAATACCAGCATTAAGGTGTAAGGAGGGAACCATCATGTTTAAGAGAAAAACGGTCGTAGAGAAAAAAGGCTACGACCCGGAGCTGCTGGCCGCCATCCAGACGCAGGGGAACCTGTTGCTGAACAATGAACAGTATATCAAATTCGGCAGCGGCGGGTATGCGTTGTGTTTGGAAGTGTATGGGTTTCCGTCGTTGGTCAGCGAATTCTGGCTGTCCACGATCATGTCTAACCACGGCGTGATCGCCGTGCTGGACATCGCTACCGCCAACAACGATGAGGGCAAGGTTAGCACGGATCTCAACAAGTCAATGGCGGAGCTGGGAGATCAAGTGGAGCATATGACCAGCCAGATGGAACAGAAAGAAGCACTGCACGAATACGGCTTGCTGAACGAGCTGGCGGACGATATTACCGCTGCCGGTGAGGTAGTCAAGCTGGTGCGCTGCCATCTGTTTGTGCCGGGTGATACCCGGCAACAGGTGGACGAAAAAGCCGCGCGGCTGATGAAAGAACTGAACGCCCGCAAGTACGAAAATGCATCATATCTGAACGAGGTCGAGTACCAGTACCGGGCGGTGTTTACACCGTATGGCAAGCAAAAAGCGCTGCTGCCCAAGCGAGAGGGTATGCCCATGTCCTCGGAAACGCTGGCAGCCGGATATTTTTTGAACCATGAATGTCTGGATGACCCGCACGGTATGTATCTGGGTACGACTTCCACCGGCGGCAATGTCATCTTTGATCTGTTCCACAAAGACCGCAGCCGTGCATCGTATGATGCACTGATCCTCGGCAAAAAGGGCAGCGGTAAATCCACGCTGCTGAAAAAGCTGATGAAATGCAACGCCATCATCGGCAACTATATCCGGGTCATTGATGTGGCCGGAGAGTTCCGGGATCTGGCGGAAATGCTGGGCGGCAAGGTCATCACTATGGACGGCAAGGACGGCGTAATCAATTACCTTGAAGTGTTCAAGCGCGACGAAAGCGAAGCGGTCAGCTTTGCGGCGCATCTGTCCAAGCTGAACAGCCTGTACCAGTTTTTGTCGCCGTCGGCGGGTGACGATGACCGCAACGAGTTTGAGGGTTTGGTGCGCAAACTGTATGAGGAAAAGGGGCTGTGGGGCGGCAGCTGCACGGCCACACGCATCACCGGGTTGCCGCCGGAAGCGTATCCGACTTTTTCCGAGTTGCTGGCGCTGGTGCGCCGGGAATTGTACCACGACGATGGGTCTGTTCGTACTTCGTTGTCCGATGCCCGGCGGCATCGGCTGGAATCCATCGAGTTGACCATTGACAATCTGGTGCAGTCCTATGGAACCATGTTTGACGGCGCAACCACCATCCCCGATCTGACAAAAGAACAGGTCATTGTGTTCGATTGCCAGAACATCAACACCATCAAGTCCGAGATCTTTAATGGGATGCTGTGGAACATCCTATCCATCATGTTGAACGATATGGTCAACATCGGTATCCCCGGTAAGCGCGCGTATGAGGCGGGCACACCGATCGAGGACATCCCGAAGCTCATGCTGATTGTAGACGAGGCGCACAAGATCATCAACACCCGCAATCCGTTGGCGCTGGATCATATGATCGAGATCGAACGCGAGGGACGCAAGTATTTTACCGGGCTGACCTTTGCGTCACAGTCGGTGCGTGACTTTGCGCCGGAGAACACCAGCAGCGAGAACATTGAAAAGCTGAAAGTGCTGTTTGAGCTGACGCAATACAAGTTCATCATGCAGCAGGATCCCAACTGTCTGCATCTGTGCCGCCGCATCTTTGACGGCGAATTGACCGAGTACCAGATGCAGGATATACCGCGCTTTGAACGCGGCGAATGCATACTGGATATTACCGGTTCGCAGTCGTTGATTATGTCGGTCGAGGTCACGGACGAAGAACTGGATCTGTTCAAAGGGGGCGCGTAATTTGAAGAAAAAGAACACCGTCGAACGCAATTTGCGCCGACTGCAACACACCGTTTCCGGGCGGTATCTGACTTTTGTTATTGCGTTTTTGGTGCTGGGTGCAGCGTTCCTCACCTCGTCGGCGTGGCTCCCGGCAATGCTGCCGAAAACGATTGCCGAAGCCAACAAGATCGGCGACAAACAACAGATGACAGCGACCACAACGCTGACGCTGTTGTACTGGGATTATGCCGCCGATGCAGGCAGCATGGAGATCGGACTAAGCAGCAACACGATAGATGATTTAAGCAAATATACCACCGTGGCCGCCACCGGTATCAGCGACAAGGTGCGCACGCCGGTGACCGCCAAGCTGGTCGGCTGCTGGGACGAAAAGATCTTTATCACGCTGTCGGATGTACCGCAAAAGTTTGATCGCATCACCGTCGAGCTGCACGGTGCGGACGAGGCCAGCGGCGTGGGCATGGTACAGTTTGCCTGCAACAGTCAAGTGCACCGGGTGGACAAACCGGCGCGGAATACCGAAACGGATTTTCGGTTGTATGCCGTCAAATTGAGCTTGAAAGAAATCGACCAACAGGTGCAGGAATACACCGACGAAATCGCCCGGCGGCAAAAGGAAGTGCACGAGCAGGAGGACGAGATCGCGGAGCTGGAACGGCAAAAACAATTCCAAACTGACAGCGAACGCCGTGCCACCGAAGCGCGGCAGCAGACCATGGAGAACGACAAAAACACGCTGATCTTTAGCATCTCCGATCTGTTCACGGCGCGTCGGGAATTGTACGAAAAACAGAAAATGATGATAGACAAATACGAGGCTATTCAAAACAATGAGTTTTGAAAAACTGAAAGTGACTTTCAGTTTTTGCTGCCGGGAACCGGCGCTGATTTTTCGTTTTCAGTTGTCGGTTCCCGGTGCGGTTTGTGCAAGTTTCGTTGCAGAGTTCGGTGCCAAAACTCGCGAAATCCGTGCAGAAAGGGCGTAAAAAAATGTGGATTTTTAGACCGTTTTTGTGGATGTGTTGTATCCCAAAATGTGGACTTTCTCACAATTTGGGTGACCCCACATTAAAAGGCGATACATCCACAAATTCGTCCACAGCTAAAACGCAGTGATTTCAACGGTTCCCGCGATTTTGGGTAGGCTTTGCCTACCTCACCACCGGCGCGGTGGTGACAAAAATCCCTTATGCTCGTACCAACCGTTTCACGGTTTTGTGGCAACGCCACTTTTCGCGCAGCGATTGGTCGCGATAGCGACCGATGCACAGCTGAAAAAAGGAGTGAATGATATGACATCGGTTATCAACATACGCGGGCTGGATCCCGCCACCATCAAGGCGCTGGATCGCTGCGCCGAGCGCAGCGGAATGTCCCGCAACGCGTACCTTGTACGACTGCTGGATAGCTATACTGCTGTAACCGAAGCGCAGAAATATATCGCGCGATATGAACGACTGACAAAGGAAACCATCGCCGCCATCAACCGCAACACGGCGGCGATGGAACAATTACTAAAGGAGATGTAACTCTATGAATTCAACCGAAAGACACATCCGCTTTCCGGCGGATGTCGATGAAATCATTGAGCAGTACCGCGTGGAACACAACTTGAAAAATTACAGTGCGGCACTGTTTGAAATTGTACGACAAAACAGCCAGCTTCCGGCGGCAAGTGTAGCCAACACCTTGTCGGCGGTGCTGGCGGATGATATCGCGGAACGGTTAAAAGAAAAGATGAACAGTGACGCGGTGGCCATCCGGTTGTCCGCGCGGTCGGCGGATTTTAATACACAGGTGCTGGTGCGGGCGGTCAACCAGATATTGTCCACGGTGCGCATCGTGCAGTACATGGATAACGATACCGCTATCATGCAGCAGTGCAAAGCGATTACGCAAAACGAAATCGAACGATACCGGCAACTGCGGGTATCGCAAAGTCATCAGAAGCATATCCCAGCACCGACAAAAACTGAAAGTCACTTTCAGTTTTCCGAGCCGGACGATGATGATTTTCCGCCGGATGGCGATTTGATTTTTTAGCGAGGTGATATGTTATGCCGGACGAGCAACGAGTGCGACCGGGCGTGGTGGTGATGACGCGCTTTATCGCGCCGGGAGCTGCCCAGTATCAAGGATACATTGATTACATAGATCGCGACGAGGCGACCCGGTTGGCGAACGCCAACAAGTACGATCTGTATGTCACCGACTATATGGATAACCCGGCAAAGACGCGTCAACAATCTTCTGATCCCGGCGCGTATCATGCTGCTACTGACGATGACCGGATGTCGGATTTGTTTACCGCGTCCGCTGACCGGTTGACTGCCGACGAGAAGAAAACGATTAAGAAACAGTTTCAGATTGCGCAAAAAAACGGATCGCCGCTGTGGCAGACGATCATCAGCTTTGACAACGAATGGCTGCAGGAATGTGGTGCGCTGTCGCCGGACGGACGCGCGCTGGATGAAACCATCCTGCGCGAAGCCACCCGCCGCTCGATGGCGGAGCTGCTGCGGCGCGAGAAGATGGAAATTAGCAATGCGTGGACGGCATCCATCCATTACAACACCGACAACATCCATGTGCATATCGCAACGGTGCAGCCGCATCCTACGCGCCCGACCATACAGTTCGGCGGGCAGCAGCAGTACCGGGGCAAGTTTCGGCAGGCGACGATGGATGCCGCCAAGTCGCGGGTGGTCAACACCATCAGCGATCAAACGCTGCATCTGGCGGAGATCAACAACACGATCCGGCAGAACATCGTGGCACACAAGCTGGATCGTCCGTTGTCGCACAACCAGCTGTTTGCGCGGGAGTATCGACAGATCTTCCGGCAGCTGCCGCCCGATCGGCGACGCTGGCATTACGGTGATCGGGCAATGGATGGGCTGCGGGATCAGATCGACCAGTTTACCGCGCGGTATATCGCCCGGTACAACCAAGCGGATCTGGACGATCTGAACCGGATGCTGGATGCCCAGCAGACACGATTGCAGCGCGCCTATGGTACCGGCAAGGATAACCGGTATGCCGATTACAAGCAAACCAAGCTGCGCGATTTGCAGCAGCGGTTGGGTAATGCCGTGTTGGCGGAAATGCGCGAGGATGCCCGGCGGATGGATGCAGCACACGATCCACGCGCTGCACGCGCCGGTGCGAAGCTGCACACCGCCAAGCTGCTGAACGAAAGCTGCCGGGATCTGAAACGCGCGTTCAAAAAGACTTTTGACAGCGTGAAGAACCAGCGCGATTTCGCACAGCTGCAACAGACCATGGCGGCGGATTTGGATGTGGAATAACAGAAAAGGAAGTGATAACATGAAGCGAAAACGCATCCGTTGGATGATCCTAGGCGGGGTGGCTATCGCCGCCGCGTTTGTGGTGTTGTTGGCACCATTGCTGGCGGCAGCGTCAGCATTGGCCGTCGGCGTGGCCAGCGCCGGGAGCAATGCCCAACAGCCAACGGATAAGCCCGAAACGATGGTGGGCAATGGCGACATCGTGGAGGTTGCCAAAGCGCAGCTGGGCAATAAGGGCGGTGAAACCTACTGGCGGTGGTACGGATTTACCGATTGGGCGGATTGGTGTGCCTGCTTTATCAGCTGGTGCGCCGATCAATGCGGATACATCGACACCGGCGTGCTGCCCAAGTTTGCCAGCGTCAACGATGCCAAAAACGGCGTTGCATGGTGGCAGGCAAAGGGACTATGGGCAGGACGCGCCTACACCCCATCGCCCGGTGACATTATGTTTGTGGACTGGGACAAGGACGGCAGTGCCGATCATGTGGAAATCGTCACCGGCGTAAAGGGTACGACCATCTATACCATCGGCGGCAACCGGGACGGCGGCAAAGGTGCCTGCTCCACCGGCGCTTTCAAAAAGGGCAGCTGGACGATCTACGGCTACGGCACCCCCAAGTACAACACGCTGCTGTGGGCTGCACCCGAATGGAAATACGCCAAAAAGTCCGGGCAATCGCTGGCGATTTGTGCCGCCACCGAAACCACCGATGTGACCGGCGCATCCATCATTGCCGCCAAGACCGGCAAGGTCACCCGCGTCAGCCCCTATACCGACAACACCTACTGGTCGATCGAAATTGCGCACGGCAAGGGCGACATGGTGACCATCTACGACCGTTGCGCGACACCCAAGGTCAAGCAGGGGGATACCGTCAAGGCGGGGCAGGTCATCGCCACCATGGCGCGACCGATGCCGCAGACAGCCATCAGCTTTTGGTTTACCGTGCGGGTGGACGGCAAGGTGGTGGATCCCATCCAGAATGGGTATCTGTCCACCGACGGCGTACATCTGTCGTAATAAAAAATTGAAAGGAGCAAACAACATGAACACTGTAAATTTGATCGGTCGTTTGACCAATGATCCGCTGCCGCAGCAGACCCGATCCGGTCACAGCGTGACTATCTTCCGGATCGCTGTTGATCGGGATTACCGGATAAAGGGAAAACCGTATCAAAAAACCGATTTTTTTGATGTCGAAGCATGGAACGACAAAGCGCAGTTTGTAGCCAAGTATTTTCGTGTCGGGCAGCGCATCGGCGTGTCCGGGTATCTGCAAAGCCATGATTACACCAACAAAAATGGAAACAAGCGCACCGCGATCGAAGTCGTGGCGACAAGCGTTGACTTCGCCGGGGACGCGCCGAAACGGAAACAGGAGCCGGAGCAACCGACGCTGCCGGAGGAACCACCGGCAGCTCCCTCGCCCCAGCCGGTGCCACAGCCCGCGCCGGTACCACAACCCGCGTCGGAACCGATGCCTACACCGGCAAAAACTGAAAGTGACTTTCAGTTTTTGGACGAGGACGATCCGGACGATGATTTTGATTTTGTTCTGTAAATTATAAAAATGTATCTGTGATGGAAAGCGCCAGTGCCGGTCGGTACTGGCGCTTTCGCACACCAAGGAGGATTATAAAATGTTTCAACACATCAAAATTCCAAAAGGCATGGATCTGACCCCGCGCGAACAGGCATTGTACGCACTGACCGCTGCCTATCTGTCTATCCCGAATTTTCAGGCACCCAAGGGCGGGCTGAAATCGCCGTTAATGAAGCGATCCACCAATGGCATCGAAACCTTTAATAACAATTGGCAATCCCTGCAGCGCAAAGGCTATCTGAAGCTGCTGCGGATTTCGTTGGCACACCAGATGTTCCGGATGCGGTACGAGCTGCGCTGCCAGCCGGATGATCTGCCGCCGATCCGCACGCTGCCCAAGGCAGAGCTGACTGCCTATCTGCAAACCAATCCGCCGATGTATGCTGCCCCGGATACCCGGTATCTGATCGTCAGCCGGTCGATGGTCGTTGATAAGCAGCTGTCGCTGGAAGCCAAATGGCTGTGGATCGTGATGTACGATCAACTGGATCTGTTTGACAAAGGGCTGCTGACCGACACCACCGGCGCGCCGCTGCCGTATGTGTCCAAGGATGATCTGTTTGCTGCGTCCGGGATGACCAAGTATATGTTTGATAAGGCGTGGGTGTCGCTAAAGCGCACCGGCTATCTACATACCACCCGGTTTTTTGACAGCCAATACGGCGTGACCCGGTTTGAATACACCATCGCGCCGAAACCAGACGCAGAGGAACCGGTTACCCAGATCGACGATCGTCGCCGCAACAAGCTGGAAGATTGTCTGCCTGCCGTGCAGCCGTACAGCGCGATCGACCGCCAACCGCAACCGGCAGAGCCGGAGCTGGATTATGCCGCCATTGAAACGGTGGTCAAGCGCAACATCCAGTATACTGATCTGCTGCGGTTTGTCGACGTGCAGCAGCCGGATGGGTTTGTGTATGACAAAGCTGCGCTGGATCAAGTGGTGGCACGCATGATCTCCGCGATCTGCACCGTGACCCCCACGCTGCCGGTCAATGGTCGCCTTGTACCGGCGCAGTTGGTGCGCGAACGCCTGCTGACGCTGGATTGCAACCATGTGATGGCTGCCATGCGCGGTATGCAGCAAGCCGCCGAGGACGCACGGATCCGTAATCCCCGCGCCTATCTGCTGACGGTGCTGTTCAACGCGCCGGAAAACGCGTAAGGCACACCCCCGAAAAAATCTGTAATAGGTTTCCAAGGGGGTAGTGCGCCCTTTTTTAGCTGCCGCTGTTTGGCTACCGTCACCGGTGCAGCCTCGCCCGGTGCAGATGCACCAAAAGCGCGCCAGATCCTGCCCTGTGGCATCGTCTTGTAGGGGGTGTGTCCCCGCATAGCGTGTCCATGTAAACCGTGTACCATGTCAACGCCTCGTAATATTATTATTCCCTTTTTATTAGTCCCTTTTCCTATTAAGCCTGTGATAGATAGATATATGTATTTGTATCACGTCGAAACGTATAAGAAATGAAGGAGAATATTGTGCATCACCACAAATTTTAACACTTAATGTATATAATGATTGACTATGACATTTTTTAGCCATACAATAATATTGTATTTGCAAATACACTTCGTCAAGTAAGGCGGTGAAAAATATAATCAACGTTTAATTTACGGGTTGCAGGCTAAAACAAGGAAAGCATACTACGTCTAAAAAAGGAATGAGAAAAGAAAGGATTGTATATGAAACGAAAATTTTTTCGCTCACTAGCTATTGCCTGTTCTATAGCAATGCTCGTCCAGACTTTCCCAATGGTTACCCTGGCACAAACAGAACCTACCATCCCTGCAACGGTAACAGAATCCGGAAGTAAAACACTGTTACCCATCGGTTCTGACACAAACGAAGAAATTACAACCGATATTGCTGCAAACGAAGCTGGAGAATCCCCTATTGTCGGAGAAGATACCACTAGACGCACAAGCAATGAAAAACATTTTCGAAAAGCGGACGGGTCGTTTGTTCAGATTTCTTATGACGAACCGATCCACTATGAAAAAGACGGGAAATGGGAAGAAATCGATAACACTCTGATTGAAAAACAGAGAACAGATGGATCAAAATACCTGACAAACAAAGCCAGTGATGTCGATGTGGAACTACCGACATCGTCCGGCACCAAAAATCCCGTTAAAATTTCGCATAACGGATATACCTTAAGCTGGAACTTGAAAAACCAGCTGGCAGTTTCACCAGATATTAAACAACCAGCTGAATTAGAACGCGAAGAACTTTCGCAACAAAAAGCAGCTAGTACTGTAAGCACGCAATCTATGTTGTCAAAACAACAGCGAATCATTCAGGAAAACGAAGAGAAAGTCCAGCTCAAAAACAAACACTCTGCAGCGATATACCCCGATATGCTGCCGGGTACAGATATTCAATATGATGTTCAAAGCAACGGTGTCAAAGAGAGTATTGTTTTAGATAAACTGCCCTCAGACAAAAGCTACACATTCCGCATGGAAGCCGCCGACATGTCGGCCGTATTGGAAAAAGATAACTCTGTTGCTTTCTACGCCAAAGGCAAAAGCGAACCGGAATTTATCATCAAAGCTCCCTACATGTTTGATGATAATAACTGCATCAGCGAAAAAATCTCTGTTTCCTTAAAGCAAACCAGCACCGGTTGGGATTATACCATCACCCCTGACCGCGCATGGTTATCCGATGACACACGCAAATATCCTGTTACCATTGATCCTACTGTACAAAGCTATTCCTCCAGTGATTCGTTGGTAAAAATGTATTCGGTAACCAATAAGCCATCCTATGAAACATCATCCATTACAACTGGATGCCCTGTAGGTTCATATCAGGAGATTCCGCTAGATGACGCCTCCTACATTTACCGCACCTATATAAAGATTAGTAACTCAGCCATTTGCAAAAGTACTCGGCGTATTCTGCGTGCGGAACTCTACCTCGCATACAACCGAACATATGGCGACACCAACAATCTAAGAGTGGATATGCATCAAATGACGGGGGCGTGGGTCGATAATGCTGGTTGGTCAAACAAACCGGGATACGGCAATTTGATAGACTATACATTTACGAACACGTCTTTAGAAGGGCATTACTTTAATTTTACTAGTCTGGTATATGGTTGGATTACCGGCGGTTATCAAACAGATTGCGGACTGGTTCTAAAAGCTCACACCGAAAGTGGCGACAACAACCGCATTGGGTATAGCAACGACTATCTCGACAAAAAAATCTGGATTTGTTATCGCGACATCCAAGGCATCGAAGATTATTGGCAATACACGTCCATGGACAGTGGATATGATGGCACTACCATGGTTAACACTTTTTCGGGACATGTTGTTTCTGTTCAACCGTTGGCATCGGCAGACGGAAACAATATGCCGGTTAGCATTAACCTCGTTTATAATCCGTATTACAGTTCAGCGGATGCGTATGGAAATTTGTACAATAACATTAAGCCCACCTCAAAAGAAACATTTACCGGCGAGGGTTGGCGTACAAATTACCAAATGAAAGTTCGCGCTTGTGAAAGTCCCAGTCAAAAGAATACCTATCCGTACATCTACACGGATGCCGATGGAACAGACCATTATTTTTATTATAAAAACGGGAAAACAACCGATCCCATTGTCGATGAAGATGGTCTGGGGTATACGCTTACAAAAGGCAGCGGAAACACAACTTATACCATTACTGACAAACAAGGCGGCAAAATGACATTCAATAGCAACGGATTATTGTCGTCGATCATAAACACCAACAACCAGAAAGTAACCATTCAGTATGGTAGCGGGGACTACGCTAAACGTATAGCTTCCATTACAGACGGTTCTGGTCGCAAATTCACTTTTAAATACGAAAACGCCAATAATGCCTACGCATTGACAAGCATCGTAAAACCCAGTAACAAAGAAAATGCCAAATTGTTTTACTCGGGCAACAAATTATCGAAAGTATTCTATAAAACCAAATATATTTATTACAGCTATGCTTCTTTCAGCGGTGGATCTACTCTAAGTACTATTAGAGTAGCCAGCATGCGCGAAACCATGATACTATATAGTTATGGTAGCAAGGGACAAACCGGCTACGCTCCGTTAAGAGATATGGTAGTTGCATTGCAAAACATCGCCTGTGGGAATGCAGCAGCACCCCCTATCGAACTTGAGTATCAAGATAATTCTCTTAACGTACTCAATGCAGAGGATCTTTTGGAACGGTATGACTTTTCTTACCAAATCAACCAAACCACTGTGAAAGACAAAGCCAACCGATCCACGATCTATCAATTTAACAACTTTGGTCAAACGACAAGCGTGCAGGATGTTTCGTCGGGCACATCCATGTTTTATGAACATGGCGCACCCGGCACCACCAACACGAGCGGCACTCAAAACAAGCTGTTAACCTCTTCAAAATCTCAGATCGTCTATAACAACTATTTGAAAAACCATGGCTTTGATAGTAACACCTCGGATTGGACGATTTTTACAAACAAAAGTGGTCAAACCTATCAAGCCGCCCACGACACCAGCAAGGGACATTCCGGAAAAGGAAGTCTGAAAGTGGTGCAGCAGTCGGGAACTCCGGGGCTGGTTTGGTGTAGTCAGGACGTAACGGCTATTGGTACAGCAACATATACAGCATCCTGCTATATCAACACAGGCGGAACCACACTGAGCGGCAGCGAGGGTGCTGTGCTGTATATCGAAGTCACCGAAAAGGATAATGTTTCCAAAGTCCTACGCTCAGCACAGTCCTCGGCCGTAAAGAAAACCGCTACTAACGAGTGGCAGCGGTTGGAAGTCAGTGTCCCCTTCACCTACGGCGAACGACTGCGTATTTTCACCGGTGTGCGGGACGGTTCAGTCGGTTCTTTTTGGTTGGATGATTTCCAACTGGAAAAAAGTGAAACGACCAACACTTATAATCTTCTGGAAGATTCCTACATGAAAAACGGCTGGGCGAGCTGGACAACCAGTGTTTCCGGCAAATTCAGAGAAGGCTCCGGATACGCTACTGTTCCCAGCCTTATCGGCTTCCCCGGCAGCGAAACGGCAAAACGCTCTATTTACCAAGACGTAAAGGTCAACGGCGTAAAAGGTGATGTTTTTGCACTGGGCGGTTACGGAAAGGCACTGGGTCTGCCGCCGGATCACTCGGCGGGTGGATCCAGCAACAAACCCACATTCCGTCTGGAACTGGAATTCTACAACGGCACAACCAAGCTGGCCTCCCAAAAGCCATATTATGTCGATTTCAATCCTTATGGACGCGAATGGCAGTATGTTGCCGGGCGCATCATTGCTCCCGGAACTTACGATCGAGTGCGAGTGCAATTGCGTTATGATTACAACGCTAACAATGTTCAATTCAAAGCCGTTTATCTAAACAAAGAGGAATTTGGTCAAACATACGTGTACGATAAAGACGGAAATGTGACCAGCACCAAAGATCTGGCGAATAGCCAGTCCAGTTTCGAATATCGTAACGACCAACTGTCCAAAATCCTTAATCCCACCGGCAGCCGGTATATGTACACCTATAACCGCGACACCAAAAACATGGAATTCGCCATCGATACTGATACAGGTGTGCTTTATCGGGTGTCGTATGATGCCAAGGGTAATCCCACCACAGCTAAAACAGCCGGAATGAAACGCGCCACCAGCCTATCCACCGCTAAAACCTATATGCTTATCAACGCATTCTCCGGCAACAGCGTGGATAACAGCGGCAACAGCGATGGCGGCAGCGTTAAGAACTGGCGGTTCCATATTTCCAACGAAAATCAATACTGGAAATTGGGTTCCACCAGCGAATCGGGTGTTTATACTTTCCAGCGAGCTGACAACTCATCGCTGGTGATGACTGTGGAAAACGGCAGCACTGCCAACAACGCCAACATCAAGCTGAAAACCTACGCCAATCAGGATGCGCAAAAGTTTAAGATTACAGCCAACGGTGACGGCACCTATCGTATCCTGACAAAGGTATCCAGCTACGCCAAGTGCATCGATAGTCAACCGGGGAGCACGCATGACACCAAAGACGGCGTGGCGCTGCAGCAATACACCTACACCGCCAATGATGAAGCCCAAAAATGGTATCTGATGGAATTCGATCATCAGAATTCAAGCCAGTGCACCCTGTATAGCGAATCCAAAGCCACCTATACCAGTGATGGCAACTTCATGGCGTCCCAAACCGACGCCAGAGGCAAAACTGCTCGGTATGCGTATGATTCCAGCACCGGCCAGCTCACCTCTGCAACCGACCCCAAAGGCACCGTAACCCAGTACAGGTATCACGCGGATTCGGACGAATTGTTGGGGGTACAGGTCAAAGCCGCCGGTTCTGATACCACATTGGCATCGGTACAATATACCCACAATGTGGTTACCCATCAGCTGACTAATATCAACAATTATGTTCTGCATTATGACAAGGTGCGCCGACCGACAGGTGTCAGTGTGGGTGAACGTCGTTTGAGCACATTGACATACAACACGCATAATATGGTTGGTAAAATGCTGTATGGCAACGATGCTCTGACCGTTTACTGGCACGATAGTCTGGATCGCACCACACATCTGCGCAAACAATCCTCGTCGAACGGTTCCACCGGCACCATTTTTGACTATTACTATTCCTACAACAACAATGGTCTGTTGGGATTGAAAAAAGACCTTGTCAGCAACACGAGGACGCGGTATACTTATGATACAGCCGGACGATTGATGCAGCTGCGGACAACAAGTGGTGCCAACGCCGATGGCGGCGCACAAAAGTACGCCGAAACATACGGATACGAAAGCAAAACCAATCGGTTGAAGAACTACACCATGACCTTTGGTGCTTCCGAAACTTACGCGGGCAGCTATCGATACGGCACCGCGTCCAGCGGACAGATTGCCGAGGCGGTGTATGGTGTCACCTTTGCCGGAGTGGAACGCTATCGGCACACCTACGATGCCTTGGGTCGCAAGAGCAGCGACATCATCAACACCGGCAGCAAAACCATTCCTGCCACCTATACCTATCTGGCTGGATCGGGGACCAACAGCACTACGGCTATGCTCA
>OOBN01000503.1_pt1 | contig 37136 bp, 28 predicted proteins | sample 1671091 | NCBI WGS metagenome assembly OOBN01 (sample SAMN06348121, study PRJEB24527) | human gut metagenome | biome: human gut; feature: ankylosing spondylitis patient; material: feces | host: Homo sapiens | place: China | collected 2015-10 | reverse complement strand
ACGGCCGGGGAAGCGATGACGAGCAGGCGGAGAAAGCCATCGACAAGGTGAAGTCCGCCATTGCGGAGCATGAGAAGACGATCACCCTCACCGTGGGGCAGCTCACGGTGGGCGTCACGATCCCCGAGTGGAGCGGCGTCCTGATGCTGTGCAATATGAAGAGTCCGTCCGCCTATATGCAGGCGGCGTTCCGGGCGCAAAATCCCTGCATCTTGACCAGGGATGGGCAGAGATTCCGCAAAGAGACCGCCTATGTGTTTGACTTTGACCCAGCCAGAACGCTGATCATTTTCGATGAGTTTGCCAACAACCTGTCCGCGGATACCGTGGGAGGACGGGGCACGGCGGATGATCGGAAGGAGAACATCAAGCGGCTGCTGAATTTCTTCCCGGTCTTGGGCGAGGACGATGAGGGGAAAATGGTGGAACTGGATGCGGCCTCGGTGCTGTCCATTCCCAGGAAACTGAAAAGTCAGGAAGTGGTTCGCCGCGGCTTTATGTCCAACTTCCTGTTCCGCAACATCAGCAACGTATTTGGAGCTCCCGCAATCGTCCGGGAGATTGTGGAGAAGCTGACCCCCGCCCACGAGGAGGGGAAAAAAGCGGATACACAGAGACTGGATGGTATGGATACCGTCCATGTGGACAAGAATGGGGAAGTGGATCTGCCACAGGAGATCGTGATTGGAAGAACGCAGGATCTGTTTGGCCCAAAGATCTATGAGGAGATTAAAGAGGATGTGACGGCGCAAATTGCCGCGATTTCGGCTGCTGAGAAAACAGAAGTTCATGAGCAGCTGAAAAATATTGCGGGGACGATAAAAAGCAACATCAAGGAGAAGATCCTGCCCCCAGCGATGGAAGAATACGGCGTCAAAAAAGGCGCTCAGGGCAGATTGGAGCGCCAGATAGAAAAAGAGATCGACCGGACTTTTGACGAGATCCACGACGACTATGCCCAGCAGGAGAAGCTGGCCCGAACGCGCATGGAAAATAAGCGCCAGGAGGCCGAGACAGAGGAAGAGGTTCAGCAGGCAGAGACGGAGTATCAAGCGGATATGAGTGCCGCCATGCAGACACTCTTGGCAACTGTGCAAAAGGCCGCAGATAAAGCAATTGTGGAGAAGCCGCAGGAAGTTGTTGAGCGGCTGGAGCGGCATAAGGAAGAACAAGAGAAACGCTCCGTCGAGGAAGAAGTGCGGGCGCATCTGCGGGGATTCTCCCGCACGATCCCAAGTTTCATCATGGCTTATGGCAATGAATCTCTTACCTTGGCGAACTTTGATGAATACACAGAAAGCGATGTATTCCTTGAGGTGACTGGAATCACAGAGGACGACTTCAGATTTCTGCGGGATGGCGGCGATTATGTTGATCCCGAAACGGGTGAGACACAGCACTTTGAGGGTCATCTGTTTGACGAAGTGGTGTTTAACGACTCCATCGAGGAATTTTGGAAAAAGAAGCAGCAGCTTGCGAATTATTTTGATGAATCCCAGGATGAGGATATTTTTGACTATATCCCGCCGCAGAAGACTAATCAGATTTTCACCCCCAAATGGGTGGTGTCAATGATGGTGGATCAGCTGGAGGAAAATAATCCTGGGTGTTTTGATGATCCCGATAAGACCTTTGCGGATTTGTACATGAAGTCAGGACTCTATATCACGGAGATCGTCAAGCGCATCTATCGGAGTGAGGGCTTGAAGACAGCATTCCCCGACGGGAAAGAGCGCATCCGCCATATTTTGCAGAAACAGGTCTACGGTATGGCCCCGACACGGATTATCTATTTGATCGCCACAAATTATATCCTCGGATTTGACGATGAACTGCAAAAGAGCGACCACAATTTTGTCCAGGCGGATGCTGCGGAGGCGGCCAAGCAGGGGACACTCGTTGAGTTGGTGGATGCTTACTTCGGAGAGTGAGAAAGAAAATGTAAATTATTATCAATGTTTAAGATGCGAGGGATAAGAGTCCAGGCAATGAGAATTGGAGAAAAAGTGACTCTTGTTAGGTAAGCGTGGGAATGCCAGTGAAGTAGTTTGTAAATGTTTAATTGGTATAATCTGTATGCCGGATACATATGCTAATGAAAAATATAAGGGGCATACAGATTATGAACGTATATGTATACGGATTAAAGCCTATACCACTAAATAGGAAAAATACGATTTGTGAAATAATCTTTGCACAAGATAATGCGATGATTCAAAGTGTAGTTCCGTCATACTTGAAACTAAAAGAAACACGAATGATTGTAATTGAAGATGCCTCACATTCAATATATGAGATAGAAAGGAGATACAAAAGAATGCGGCAAAAAGAGGAAGATAATATTGAATTTATTAAAGCAGAAGTTGAAGATGATTACTCCGACGATTCACTTTTCAATATTTCATCATGGGGGGCAGATTTATCCTTTCGAGAGCTGGTCAACATGTATGAAGATGATGAGTTGATTAAACCTGAGTTACAGCGCAAATATGTCTGGGACAAAGTAGAGGCAAGCAGATTTATAGAATCCATCTTATTAGGACTGCCTGTCCCCAGCATTTTTTTGGCACAGGCTGGAAGCCAAAAGTTAATCGTAGATGGATATCAGAGAATAATGACCGTCTATGACTATATGCGGGGAATTTTTTCTGCAGATAAAAAGGTATTTAAACTGTCTAATTCTGAAAAAATTAATGCTCGGTGGAGGAATAAAGCATTTTCTGAACTCTCCACAGATGACCAACGAAAACTCCGAAGTACAACCATTCACGCTATCATATTTGAGCAAAAGAAACCAGAAAATGATGATACAAGCCTATATCAGGTGTTTGAACGTATTAATACCAGCGGCCGGACACTTACTGCGCAAGAAATACGAAATTGTATTTATCAAGGTTCTTTTAATAGTATGCTGTTTGAACTCAACGAAAATGAACAATGGAGAAAACTTTTTGGAACCCAAGAACCAGACAATCGGATGCGTGATATTGAATATATTCTTCGCTTTTTTGTAATGAAGACAGACGATGTCTTGATGAGCGAGAGCAAACAAATTTCTTTGAAAAAAGCATTAAATGATTTTATGAACTCATATAAGAACGCAAATGCTGAAACCATCCAGACTTTCAAGGATCAGTTTAATAGGACAATTCAGCTTGTAAGCGATCGGTTGGGTGTTAATGCCTTTAGAAATTATACGAAAAATAAGTTTTCGCTGAAATTTCATCCGGCCATTTTTGATGCCATTATGGTCTCTGTATTTTTAATTAGTCAGCAAGGCGCTATACTTCCCGGTGTTTCGCCGGAGAAACATAAAGAACTATTAGCAAATGAGGAATTCAAAAATGCCATAAGTAAACGAACGACTGATATTGATAATATCAAACAACGAATTCGTCTTGCAGGAGAGATTCTTTTTGGAGTGAGTCTCAAATGAAGCAAGAGTTACAAGAAATGTTAGCAGACTGTACGAAGGAATTAGATGACATCGAAAAACGTATTAATGCATTACCTTCTTTTGATAAAGGACGTCAATATTTTACTAACTATGCACTCATGAAGGCCTGTGGTACAGTTGAATTTGTGTATCGATCTATTGTTGCAGATCATTTTTCACAATTGTCAAATAGTAGAATTGATACATATCTCGATTCTACTATTCGACAAGGGTCGAATAGTGCTAAATATGAAAACATGAAAAAACTCCTCAATAAATTTGACCATCAATGGAGTGTCAATTTTCAAACAGCAGTCCAGACACTGCCTGAAGGAAAACGCCTTATCGATGCCTCTAATTCGTTAGTTGCAAATAGACATAATTTTGCACATGGAAAAGCACCAACAGCAACTTTTTTGGAAATTAAGCAGTATTATCTTGATGTAGTGCAGCTAATAGGCATTTTTGATTTGATAGTTTGTTAAAGCAAACATTTATTTTTAGCTTAGTTGCTTGTTTCTGAATCTGAAGAAGATGTGCCTTGCCATAAAAATAAGATAGCTGAAGTATTCAATAGGGCCGATGAATACTACTTCCAGGGATGGATTAAATGACTGGATATGCCAAAATCATTGGCATTTGTGAACTATATTGGATAGAGATAGGGAGATTTTTCTTTGTCAACACCATCGCAAAAGTGTTTTCTTTGTAACTCGCCAAAAGCAGGCTGGCTCATTACTGCGGCGGCGCAGAAAACTGCACTCTGACCACATTTGTGCAAACCGTCAAATCGCGGGAACCTACTGCCCCAACGCTTTGACCACACAACCAGCCACAGACAGCGGTGAAGCATACGGAAACCTTGTGGTCAAAGAGTGGCGGAAAGCAAGCGGATTGGAGCGGATATGGCCATAAAGCACGAAAAATAGTTAGAAAAAAGTTCCAGGGTCGCTTGGTAAGGATGAGGTCCCCAGTTCGAATCTGGGTAGCAGCTCCATTGAAAACCCTTGAGCCTCAACGGCTTGAGGGTTTTTTATTTTTTTGTTTTTCTTTAGCAAGGCCGCCATTTTGAGCGGCTTGCTAAACTCCTTGCTAAACAACAAAGGATTGCCTCAACTGGCATTTTCTGCATTGCGAAGCAGTAGCTGCATATGTTGCTGATCACGCCGCAGATTCTGAGCCGTGGGTGAAGGCCTTCTGGCCGCCCGGCGGAACGGACGCGCGGTCGCGGAGCTGTACTTTTTGCTGCGGCTCAGGAGAGCCGGGGGATAGGACGAAACGCGCCAAAGACGGGGAAATTTTAGAATGCGGGATCCTGCGGGAGTGCAGTATAGCCCGTTTGCGGACAATTCAAGCCTGTTTTATTGCGGAGGGAAATGGCGCCTGATATACTGTGCCTGCCATGAAATGGACTGCGGTACTCCAGTGGGGACCGGTAGGATTGAAACAAGCTTCAATGGATAAAGGAGGCAGCGTTATGATGTATCAGGAGAAAACAAGGCGGCCCGTGCCTGGAGGGGGAGGAGCTTCGGCCGTTCAGCCCGTTTCGGAAGCCGCGCCTCCCAACAGTAGTTATGCAGACCTGTCCGACAGCCCCTCCGGCGGTCTGGAGCGGCAGATGCAGGCGCGCATTACTTCCCATTTTCCGGATGCTTCCCGGCTCTCACGGGGGTCCGGCCGGGCCCTGACCCTGCCCGACCAGGTGCAGAGCACCATCGAACAGCACTTTGGCCATTCCATTGACAACCTGCGCTTCCGGGAATCCAGCGACGTGGAATCCATCGGCGCCAAAGCCTACGCCCGGGGCGATGAGATCCACTTCGCGCCCGGCCAGTTTCACCCGGACACTGCCCTGGGCCGCAAGATGATCGGCCATGAGGTGGCCCATATCCTCCAGCAGGCCAAAGGAGGGCTGGGGGACGGCGGCGAACTGAATGTGGACCGCTCCATGGAGGACCGGGCTGACGTGCAGGGTGATGCTATCGCCTCTATGGCGCCTGCCGGCGGAGTGGAGACCGCCGGGCTCTCCCCCATGCCGACCGCCTCCTTTTCCTCCGCGCCGGTCCAGGGATGGGGGGTAGGAATTTTCAACAAAAGAGGGGAACATGAGACGCTCACCGATGAGGGCAGAAAAAAAGCCCTTGGGTTTCTGAACCGAAGCAGGACAGCCGGGCAAAGAACGCCGAATCCACTGGCCAGCGAGAAAAGCCGGAAGAGCCTGATTTACGGCGCCCGGTTCAACGACGTGGGCACACACAGCGCGGTGGGGATGGGAGGCAGCTTAACGGTTACAAAGCACGACCCCTTTATCAATCAGACCCATGAAGGCGATATGCAGTTCCTTCACGCCATGGATACCAGCGGCGGAGATCTCCAGGCCAATGTGGATAAAATGAAGCGGTATGCCCAGTTTGCTTCTGACGTGTACCAAAACCGCAGAAAAGACGGGAAAAATTTTCAGGACCAGAATATGCTGGACTATGTGCTCTCACAAGACGGGGAGGGCGACCCCTTCCAGGAAATGATGATGTCCACCATGCTCACGCCGGCTGCACTGAAAGTTGTAGAGCAGAAAATGGCGAAATGGGATAAAAAGCATGGGAATGAATCTCCGGAAACGCGGAGAGAAACCCGGGTAAGGAAGATGAAGAAAGAGGTCACCTTCAGCGCAGAGGACGAACAGCGGGTCCGGAAGGCAGCCGGGGATAAGTATGACCAAAAGGGAAAGCTAGGCCGCTTTTTTTCCCGTGACCGGGAAAAATATATTCAAAAGAAGATTGAAAAAGAAAGGGCGAAGAAAGAAAAAAATCGCTCTCAGTATGCTCGGGGAACAGTGGGGAACTTCTTTACGGGCGGGAACCAGGATCTGGACGCCGGAATGGTGGCGCTGGGTTCGGCTTCCCACATGATTGAGGACAGCTTTGCCGGGTCCCATGCCACGCGGGCGGACAACCTCTATTTGGGCTCGGGTCATATTTCAGCCACGGACCTCAGCGACGACGGCATGGCTGTGGCCGACAAAGCCACGCCCATTATTACCAGCCCGGACTACACCAAGCAGGACCACAATCCGCTCTGGGGCCGTCACGGGAAAGGCGATAAATTCATCGGCGAAGATGCGGCGGGCGGCCAGCTGACCGACACAAACCAGATTATTGACAACACGCAGGGGGGCGCCCTGGCGCGGGATGCCGTGGCGCAGTTCCTCGCCATGAATGTTCGGATGAAAGAGACGGGCTCCACTTCGTATGGGGGGTCCCCTCTGGAGAGCTTCATGAATCGCCTCCTGCGTCCGGACGATACGGCCCTCCAGCTGGGGGCGACCGCCACAGGCCGGGCCTATGATACAAAGTACAAAGGGCCGGCCACAGAGACCGCCCAGGCGGGCGCGGATGCATACTGGAAGGCTACGGGAGAAAATATCGTGGGCAACAGAAAGACATCCGCGGAAACCCGCGCCTCCCAGATGGGACCGGAGATCGAGGCGCTGGGCAAGATCCTGTACAGCGGGGACTCGGCCGACCAGCAGGTTCAGGCGAAATACGTCCCCCACGCCAAAGAGATGCTGGCCAATGTCAACGGCATGATGAGACAGCTTCAGGATGCCGGTTTGGCGGGCGGTGATACCTACAATCAGATGGCGGAGCATAAGCGCGCCCTGCAGGCCATGCTGGTCCGCTACGACCAGAATGTCATGAATCTCTGACCGACACAGGCATTCCGGCTGTTTCAGGCGGCCGCCGATGGCGCGGGGTCAGCCGGAAAGACGCCGCCTGCCCGGATGGGGCTGCGTGCCTTGCCGCTGTGAGAAAGCCCTGGATTGGGATTTGTATTTTTGCGGAAGGTATGGTAAAATCGGAAAGCAATTGTTTGACATAGAGTTGCTTCTGATTTCAGGGCAGCACGCCCGGCCGGAGTGTCCGGCGGATCGCCGGGGACAGAGAGGGGCGCTCAGAGGCGCTGAAGGGGCGGGGAATGTCCCGGGAAACAAAGAAAGAAGGTGCGGTCGGTTGACCGCGGCAAAGCGTTTGGCTGCCCTCTGCGGCGGGCCAAACGCTTTGCCTGCCCGGATGGAACTGGAGGACGGGAGGCCTGTGCTTTCCAAGCCCTCCGTGTGCGGCGTCTGTCTCGAATGACCAAAATTGAGCATATGCCCATAATCGGTCTTTTATGAGGCTCGATTATGGGCGGCTTTCTGCCGCTTGGGGGAATTTTGTTGGGATTACAAACCCAGGCTGCCTCTGGATCGAGGAAAATAGCGGCTCTGAAGTTGGCACAAAATTTGCACTCTATGGAAGGCAGAACACCAAAGCGGGTCACCCGGAAAGACCGGCCTGTGTCCGGCTGCGGTGAAGAAAATGGAGGGGTTCTCTATGAAATTTGGACTGTTGAAGGATATTAAGCCCGGCGAGTACCGAACCATCGTGACTCCCGCGGAAGTGGAGGCCATTGTGCGCGACGGCCATGAGGTCTATGTGCAGCGGGGCGCGGGCGCAGGCGCCGGCTTTGCGGACGAGCAGTACGCCCAGGAGGGCGCCAAGCTGGTGGACACCATGGAGGAGATCTATGGGACCTGCGATTTTGTCACCAAGGTGAAGGAACTGGAGCCCTGTGAATTCCCCCTGCTGCGGGAGAACCAGATTGTGCTCACCTGCATCCACCCCGCCGCCCATCCCCAGGAGGTGCAGGCGCTGCTGGACAGCAAGTGCATCGCGTTTACCGCCGAGGACGCCCACCGGTACGGCTCCCCCAACTGTGAGGCGGCCGGCAAGCTGGGGGCGCTGATGGGGCTGGACTCCCTGCTGTCCATCCACGGGGGAAAGGGAAAATTCGTCAACGGCCTGGGCGGAGCCCCCGGCATCAAGGCCCTGGTCATCGGCGGCGGCACCGTGGGCCGGGCCTGTGTGTCCGTGCTCCACGCCCTGGGGGCCTGGGTGACGGTCATGGATATCAACATCGGCACGCTGCGGGACATCGGCAAGCAGTTCAACGAGGAGGTCAACACCCAGATCTCCAACCGCTACAACCTGAAAAAGCTGTTGCCGGAGATCGACGTGGTCTATAACTGCGTGCGCTGGCCCAAGGACGCCACCGAGTTTATGATCGACCGGGAGATGGTCCGCTCCATGGAGAAGGGCTCCGTCATTGTGGACATCAGCAACGACGTGGGGGCCATTGAGACATTCCATGAGACCACCCATGACGACCCCCGCTACATCGAGGAGGGCGTGGTCCACTACTGTGTCAGCAACATCCCCGGCGCCATTGCCCAGTCCACCTCCATCGCCTACGCGGCCTCCATGCTGCCCCATTTCCGCTCCATCCTCAACGACGGGGTGGCCGCCGCCTGTGCCAAGGACGGCTTCCTCCGTCGCAGCCTCACCGCCTACCGGGGCTATCTGACCCACGAGGAGACCAGCGCCATCCAGAACCGGCCCTGGATTCGTCCGGAGGATATTCTGGGAATCGCCGGAGAGAAGCTGGACCCGGCTCCCGCCGCCACCGGCACCAAGTCCAGCAACTTTATCCAACTCTGATCCTGTGCCCCTCCGGCGGGCTCTCCGCCGGAGGGGGGCGGGGAAAATCTAGGAGGAACTCAAGTGACTGTCAACGATTTTCTGCTCGATTTTGCCATTGCCTCTCTCTTTATTATGGTGGGACAGCTGATCCGGGCCAAGGTGGGCCTGGTTCAGAAGTTCTTTGTCCCCGCCAGCATGATTGCCGGCTTTATCGCCCTGGCTCTGGGCAACCAGGGGCTGAACGTCCTGCCCTTCTCCGGCTCCATCGGGGACTACCCCGGCGCGCTGATCATCCTGATCTTTGCCGCCGTGGGCATGAACGGCTTCTCCTTCTCCAAGAAGGAGTTTAAGTCGGAGCTGGACCGGGTGGGCTCCTACTTCTCCTATAAAGTGCTGGCCCAGGCAATCCAGTTCGCCTTTGCGCCCCTGTTCGGCGTGCTGGTGATCTCCCAGCTGTTCCCGGAGATCAACTACGGCTTCGGCTTCCTGCTGGCCTCCGGCTTCTCCGGCGGCCACGGCACCGCCGCCGCGGTGGGCTCTAAAATGGCGGAGCTGGGCTTCACCGACGCCACCGACATCGGCATGACCTGCGCCACGGTGGGAATCCTCTCGGGGATCTTCGGCGGGCTGTTCTTCATCAAGATCGGCACAAAGCGGGGCTGGACCAAGTATATTGAGAGCTTCCAGTACATCTCCGGTGACCTGAAGACCGGCCTGATCCGGGATGAGGACAAGCGCGGCTCCATGGGCAGGGAGACGGTGGCCTCTGTGGTGCTGGACCCCCTGGCCTGGCACCTGGCCCTGCTGCTGGTGGCCTCCGGCGCCGGATTTTTGGCCAACGGCTGGATCAAAAACGCCACGGGGCTGGATCTGCCCAGCTATCTGCTGGCCTTTATCATCGCCATTGTCATGTTCCTGTGTTTTCAAAAGACGGGAGTGGGGCATTATATCGACAATACGGTGATCAGCCGTATTTCCGGCACAGCCACCGACTACCTGGTGTTTTTCGGCATCGCCTCCATCAAGATCTCCGTGATTGTGGAGTACGCCGTCCCCCTGCTGATGCTGCTGCTGTTCGGCATGGTGCTGGTGGTGCTCACCCTGATGTACTTTGGCCCGGCCATGAACAAGGGCAGCTGGTTTGAGCGCTCCCTCTTTGTGTGGGGCTACTCCACCGGCGTGTTTGCCATCGGCTTTATCCTGCTGCGCATTGTGGACCCGGAGAACAAGTCCAAGACCCTCAACGACACGGCCCTGACCGGCCCCCTCACCACCCCCTTTGAGATGTTTGCCTGGTCCATGGCCCCCGGCATGCTGCTCCACGGGCAGCACTGGCAGTTCATCGGGATTTACCTGGTGATTTTCGCGGCCTGTATCGTCGTCAACCTGATCTTCAAGTGGTGGTGGATCAAGCTGCCCCTGAACCGCCCGGCGGAGGGGGAGCTGAAGTGATCTTGTGATTCCGCGCCCCGTCTGATATGATAGGAGAAAACCGGTCCATCAGAAAGGCGGCGGGCGGCAATGAAGTTTTTGCAGGAGCTGTTTCACGGAAAGGGCTATATTGACGGAATCACCATCATCAACCTGGAGGGGGAGATTCTGTTCACCGCCAAGTTCAACAACAAGCTGGGCCAGGACCAGGGCTCGGAGGAGCTGGTGGGGAAGAATTTCCTGGACGTCTATGAGAATCTGACACCTCAGACCAGCACCACCATCAAGGCGATGGAGCGGGGAACCCCGGCCTATGTGGAAAACCAGTTTTTAAAGACCAGGGGGCGGGACGGAATCACCATCACCTCCCTGTCCATCCCCATCAAATGCGGGGGGCGGATTGTGGGGGCCATCGACCTGTCCACCCAGGAGCCGGGCGTCTGCCCGGAGGCCCCGGAGGGGCTGCTCCAGGTGGACGTCTCCGGCTATTTTCACGGGGACACCCGAAAAATGGCCATGCGGGACGCCGCCGTATTCACACTGGACGACCTGGTTGCGGAGGACGCGGCCATGAAGCGGGTGCGGGACTATATTCCGGTGGCGGCGTCCTGCGACCTTCCGGTTATGATTTACGGGGAGACCGGCACCGGAAAGGAAGTGGTGGCGCAGGCGATTCACAATGCCAGCCGACGCAGCGCCAAGCCCTTCATTGCCCAGAACTGCGCCGCCCTGCCGGAGACCCTGCTGGAGAGCATCCTCTTCGGCACGGCCAAGGGGGCGTTCACCGGCGCGGAGGAAAACAAGGGGCTCTTTGAGCTGGCGGACGGCGGGACCCTCTTTTTGGACGAAATCAACGCCATGCCGGTCCAGCTTCAGTCCAAGCTGCTCCGGGTCCTTCAGGACGGCCGCTTCCGCAGCCTGGGCGGGCGGAGGACCAAGTGCGTGGACGTGAAGGTCATCGCCGCCATCAATGTGGATCCCCTCCAGGCCATCCGCAGCGGCCAGCTGCGCCAGGACATCTACTACCGCCTGAGCGTGATGTCCATCCGCATCCCTCCCCTGCGGGAGCGCAAGGCGGATATTCGTCCCTTCATCAATCTATATGTCAACAAGCATAACGCAACCTTCCACAAGCACATTCAGTATATCTCCAGGGAGCTGGCGGAGTGGATGGAGGCATACGACTGGCCCGGAAACGTGCGGGAGCTGGAGCACCGGATCGTATCGGCCATGAGCCGGGTGGAGCCCTCCTCCCAGGTGCTGGGCCTGGAGGATCTGGAGGAGCTTCCCACGTCCGGCGCCCAGCCGCCCCTCCCCCTGACGGAGAAGGGGGAGCGGCCGGAGTCTCCTCCTCCCCTCCGACCCCTGCGCCAGGCGGTGCGGGAATATGAGCGCGGGCTGATTCAAAGGGCGCTGGAGGCCGCGGGCGGGAACGTCTCCCGGGCCGCCCAGCTCCTGGAAATTCCGAGACAGACGCTCTGCCGGAGGATTCAGGAATACGGCCTGCGGTCCGGAGGCCGCCGGAGCTCCTAGGCCATGTTTGAAAATGTCAATATGCCCAAACGGCGGGCCTTTTTCCGCCATACTGCGTTGGTTTTCCTTGCAATACACAAAGTATTGCCGCGTCAAATCGCCTTGTCTGGCGAAAAAATTCCTTGCCGTTGGACACATTTCCAATTTTAAAACAGGGCCTGGCGCGTGAAGCTTGCCGGAGGGTTGCACCGGTTAGGAGAGCTGCCATGAAACAAGAATCGGTCAAAAATGTGCTGCTGCTGTTGGCGGGCGCATTTGTGTACAGCGTTGGAACCCAGTATTTTATCGTCCCGGCGCAGATCGCCCCCGGCGGAGCCGTAGGTATCGCCCTGATGATCAATCACCTGACCAGCCTGCCCATCGGTACGCTGACCCTGCTGATCAATCTGCCCCTGCTGGTGCTGGCCTGGTTTTACCTCAGCCACCGGTTCACGGTCCGCACGGCGGTCGCCACGGTGCTGGTGAGCGTGGTCCTGGACTTTTTGGTCACCCCCATCTGTCCCATGTACGGCGGGGACCGGCTGCTGAGCAGCGTGTACGGCGGCATCGTGGTGGGCATCGGCATGGCCCTGATCTTTCAGGCCGGCTTCACCACCGGCGGCACCGACATCGCCGGGTATCTGCTCCAAAAGAAATTCCCCCACTACTCCATTGGACACGCCCTGATGATCATTGAAGGGATCATTCTCCTGATGTCCATTTTTGTCTTTCAGGACGTGGACGCCGGCCTGTTTGGCCTGATCAGCGTTTACGTGCAGACCAAGGTCATCGACATGATCCTCTACGGCAGCGACGCGGGCAGCCAGGCGGTCATTATCACCCAGTATCCCCAGGAGATCTCCCAGCGGGTGATCCAGGAGCTGGAGCGGACGACCACCGTGCTCCCGGCCAGAGGGGCGTACAGCGGGAGCCCCACCAATGTGGTGCTGTGCACGGTGCGCAAGTCGGAATTTGTCCGGCTGAAGCGCATCATCGGCCAGTGCGATCCCAACGCCTTTGTCATGGTCAATGAGACGACGGAGGTGCTGGGACTGGGTTTCAAGGGCTTTGCAGAGGCCATTTAACCCGGTCCGGGCCTGCGGAGAAAGATATATTTGAGGACTCCCTCTGGGGAGGGCCGGAACGGATTGAGCGCCGGACGGAAAGATTGATCTTTCCGTCCGGCGCTTCAGCTTGTCAAAAAACCTGTGTAGAGAGGATTCCGCTCACGTTGGGGCGGGGAGCTCGAGGGGGCGGCCCGCCGCCCCCTGTCAATATCTATTTTTACATATATTTTACAAAAATTTGACGGGGAGCAGAGCGCAGATCCGCCCCCGCTCTGCTATACTGTCACAATAGATTTTTGCGCCCTGAAAAAATTTCAGGGCGTCACCCCGAATATCCAGCGGCGGCTCCGTATTCTTCTGCTGGAGGGGGCGGAGGGATCGACATGGTGGGGACAGAGCACAGCATCGTGGGCCAGGTATATGCGGCGAAGACAGACCCGGAGGCGGCGGACGCCCTGATCGGGCAGTACATGGGATTTATTCGCAGTGAGACGGTGAAGTTTGTCCACGCGGCCCCGGAGGACGGCCACGAGGACGAGCTGAGCATCGCCATGCTGGCCTTTTATGAGGCCGTTCTGGGGTACGAGAAAAGCCGGGGGGCCTTTCTCCCCTTTGCGGCCAGGGCCATCCGGAACCGGCTCATCGACCACTACCGGACGGAACGGCGGCACAGGGATGTGCTCTCCCTCCATGCCCCGGGCGGGGGAGAGGAGGACAGCGCGCTGATGGATACGCTGCCGGACGCCCGGGATGAGATCGGGGCATATGAGCTGCGCGCGGCCAGCCAGCAGGAGATCCAGGAGTTCGGCGCCCAGCTGGCACGGTTCGGGCTCTCCTTCTCCGATGTGGCGGACAACTGTCCCAGACAGGAGCGGACGCTGGCCGCCTGCCGCCGGGTGCTGGACTACGCCCGGGCAAACCCAGCGCTGCTAAACAAGGTAGCAGAGACCGGGAAGCTGCCCATGAACGAGCTGGCCCTTGGCTCGGGCACAGAGCGGAAGACCCTGGAGCGGCACCGGAAGTACCTGGTGGCCATTTTGCTGGCCTTCACCAACGGCTATGAGATCATCCGGGGGCACCTGTGCCAAATCAGCTCTGAGAGAGGGGGGACGCGGGGATGAAATATTTAGTTATGGAGACCCACCCCGCCTACGCGGTGGTGCTGGACGAGGAGGGCCGGTTCCTCAAGGCGGCCAACCTGCAATACCAGGTGGGGGACACCGTCCAGCACATCGTGGAGCTCCGGCAGGCGAGGCCCAGATCCCCCGCCCTGTGGAAGCCCCTGTCCGGGCTGGCCGCCGCGGCCGCCTGCCTCTGCCTGGTGTTTTTTGGCTACTACCAGCCCAACTACACCGCCTACGGCACCCTGCGCATCCAGATCAACCCGGATGTGGAGATGACGGTGAGCCGCACCGACCGGGTGCTGGACCTGGAGGGGCTCAACGCCGACGGCGAGGATTTGATCGAGGGGTACGACTATCGGGGAAAGGACCGGGAGACCGCCGCCGGCGAGCTGGTGGAGCGGGCCATCGACATGGGCTACCTGTCCGACGGCGACACCATCTCTGTCACGGTGCACAGCGACGACGCGGACTGGCAGGCCCGGGAGGAGGCACAGATCCAGGCCCAGCTGGAGGAGCGGTACGGCGCGACCATCGTCATTCAGCTGGGAGATGGGGCGGCAGATCAGTCACAGTCCGCCGCAGCTCCGGAGGAGCCGGCGGAGGTGGTGGTACCGGTAACGCCTCAGAGCCCTGAACAGACCACGGGGACGGCAGCGGACCCCGCCGCCGGGGCCGGCGGGCAGGAGGACACAGACTACGGCCCCGGCGCGGATGGGGTGACCGATTACACCGACACGGACTATGGCCCCAATGCCGACGGGGTCACGGACTACGCGGACACGGACTACGGTCCCAATTCCGACGGGGTGACCGACTACACGGACACGTCCTCCGGCCCCTATTATGACGGGGTGACCGACTATGAGGACCGGGAGGACGACGGCGGGGATGACGATGACGGCGACAGGGATGACGACAGAGACGACGACAGAGACGACGACGGAGACGATGACGGAGACGACGACAGAGACGGCGAGGATGACGACGACTGACTGGAAAAAATAAAAAAGTTTTTTCCTGCGACCCCGGTTTTCTACTGCCCAGCCCCGTATTCTTCGGATGTAAGACAAAGAGAGACGGGAAATTCCCGGCGCGCCGCGTGCGGAGCCATCTCTGGCCCGGAACCGGCAGCTCATACAGACCTGACATTTTTAAGGAGATGAATGTTATGAAAACGAACTTCACCGCCAAGCTGTTTGGACTGACCCTGGTGACCGCCCTGACCCTGACCGCTCTGACCGCCTGTGGGAACGGCGGAGCGGCGACAACCGCCTCCGGAACCGCCTCCGGCTCCGCCCTCCAGAGCGGGGACGGCGGCAGCGTGGGCACCGTGCTGCTCAGCGTCAACCCGGAGATCGAGATGGACTATGACGAGGTGGGCAATGTGGTGGCCCTCACCGGCCTCAACGAGGACGGAAAAGCGGTCCTGGCCTCCTACACCGGCTATGAGGGAAAGCCCTGCACCACCGTGGTGGGGGAGCTGGTGGATGAGATCAACGCGGGGGGCTACTTTGACGCCACCATCGACGGGCATGAGAAGAACATCGTGCTCAAGCTGGAGCGGGGCTCCGCCTACCCCAATGACCAGTTCCTGAACGAGCTGGCCGAGGCCGTCCGCCTGGTGGTGGAGGCCGACCAGATCGGCTCCCAGACCGTGGCCCTGGACAATGACGACTACGACGATACCTACGGGGACAGGGGCTACATCAACGCCGCCGCCGCTCAGAACATCCTGTCCACCCAGCTGGGCCGGGACGACATCCAGTTCGTGGAGAAGGAGTACGACCTGGACGACGGGGAGTACGAGGTGGAGTTCGTCATGGACGGCGTGGAGTACGAGTACGAGGTGAACGCCGTCACCGGCAAGGTCACCGAGATGGACGCTGAATACCAGGACTATGACGACACCGACTACGGCCCCAACGCCGACGGGGTCACCGACTACGACGACACGGACTACGGCCCTAACGCCGACGGGGTCACCGACTACGACGACACGGACTACGGCCCCAATGCCGACGGGGTCACCGACTACGACGACACCGATTACGGTCCCAACGCCGACGGCATCACTGACTATAACGACGGAGATGATGACGATTGGGATGACGATGATGACGACGATTGGGATGGCGAGGATCACTGGGACGACGATGACGACGGTGACGACGACTGGGACGACTGAGTCCCCCCGGCTGCGCCACGAGTGGAAGCACCAGATCTTTCCCCAGGAGGATCTGGTGCTCTCCGGGCGGCTGCGCCGCCTGTTCCCCCACGACAGGCACGCGGGGGCGGACGGCTCCTACCGGGTGACCAGCCTGTACTTGGACACCCCCTATGACGCCGCCCTCCGGGAGAAGCTGGACGGGGTGGACCGCCGGGAGAAGTTCCGCCTGCGGTACTACGGGGATGATCCCGCCTGGCTGAAGCTGGAGAAGAAGTTCAAGGTGAACGGCCTGTGCGGCAAGCGTTCCGCCCGCCTCTCCCGGGAGGAGGGGGAGCGGCTGCTGGCGGGAGAGCTGGACTTCCTTCTGGAGCGGGAGGAGCCACTGCTGGCCGAGCTGTACCACAAGCTGCGGGGGAGCCTTCTGGCCCCCCGGACGGCGGTGTGCTACGACCGGGAGGCCTTCCTGTACGCCCCCGGCAACGTGCGCATCACCCTGGACCGGGACGTCCGCACCGGACTGAGCCCGCTGGACTTTCTCCGCCCGGAGCGGTTCTCCCTCAAGCCCCTCTCCGGCCTCACGGTGCTGGAGGTCAAGTACGACGCCTTTCTGCCCGATCTGGTGCGTATGGCCGTCCAGATCCCAAACCGCAGGGCGGCCGCCTGCTCCAAGTACGCCCTGTGCCGCCGGTACGACTAAATTAAGGTAAGGAGTGGCCTTCCCATGACCACCTTTCAGGACATCTTCAAATCCAGCTTTCTGGAGCGCCTGGACAGCGTCTCCCTGCTGGACACCGCCCTGGCCCTTGTGCTGGCCTTTCTTCTGGGGCTGTTCATCTTCCTGGTGTACAAGCGCAGCTACAGCGGGGTCATGTACTCCCCCAGCTTCGGGGTGACCCTGATCGCCCTCACCCTCATCACCACCCTGCTCATCCTGGCGGTGACCAGCAACATCGTCCTCTCTCTGGGCATGGTGGGCGCTCTGTCCATCGTCCGGTTCCGCACCGCCATCAAGGAGCCCATGGACATCGCCTTCCTGTTCTGGTCCATCGCGGCGGGCATCGTGCTGGCGGCGGGACTCATCCCCCTGGCGGTGCTGGGGAGCCTCTTTGTGGGGGCGGTGCTGCTGGTGTTCTCCCGGCAGAAGAACGGGGAGTCCCCCTATATCCTGGTGGTGCGCTGCGCCTCCCCCCGGGAGGAGGAGCAGGTCCGCGCCCTGGTGGAGGCCCGGGTGCGCCGCCTGAACCTGAAGAGCAAGGCGGTCTCCCCGGGGGAGATCGAGCTGAACTTCGAGGTGCGCCTGCGGGAGGCGGACACCGGCTTTGTCAACGAGCTGGGGGCCATGTCGGGGGTGGACCACGTGGTCCTGGTCTCCTACAACGGGGACTACATGGGCTGAGGCCATGATCCGCCACAGACAGATCGACCGGCTCTGCGCCCTGGCCATGGCGCTGGCCCTGGCCCTCACCGGCCTGCTCTTCTTCGGGGAGGCCCTGGGGCTCCAGCCCGCCTCCGCCGCCCCGGAATATTCCTACTACCTGTTCGATGACAGCCGGGTCCACACCGTGGACATTCAGGTGGAGGACTGGGCGCAGTTTATCGCGGAGGCGCCGGAGGAGGAGTATATCCCCTGTACGGTGTCCGTGGACGGGGAGGAGTTCCGCCAGGTGGGTCTGCGGGCCAAGGGCAACAACTCCCGGCGGCTGACGGAGGAATACGGCCTGAGCCGGTACAGCCTGAAGCTGGAGTTTGACCACTATGTGGACGGGGGGAATTACCACGGCCTGGACAAATTTTCCCTGGACGCCTCCTTCCAGGACAACAGTTATTTGAAGATCTATTTAGTTTACGACATGATGGAGTTCATGGGGGTGCCCGCCCCCCTGCGGAGCTTCGTGTGGGTGACGGTGAACGGCTCCCCCTGGGGGCTGTTCCTGGCCGTGGAGGAGCCGGAGGAGGCCTTCGCCCGGCGGAATTTCGGGGCGGACCACGGGCAGCTCTACAAGCCGGACTACACCTCCCTGAACGCCGAGAACGCCGACGTGGCCCTGCGCTATGTGGGCGACGGCCCGGAGCACTACCCCAATATTTTCGACAACGCCAAGTTCGATGTGGGCGGGGCGGACCAGACCCGGCTCATTCAGGCCCTGAAAACCCTGGCCTCCGGGGAGAACCTGGAGACGGCGGTGAATGTGGATGAGGTGCTGCGCTACTTTGTGGTCCAGGTGTTCGTGATGAACTGGGACAGCTATCTGGGGCACACGGGACACAACTACTTCCTCTACGAGGAGGATGGGGTGCTCTCCATCCTGCCCTGGGACTACAACCTGGCCTTCGGCACCTACGCCCTGGGGATGACCGACCCCATCCGGGACCCCGACGTGCTCCTTAACTGGCCCATCAACACCCCCGCCCGGGGGGAGACCATGCTGGAGCGGCCCCTCTACCACAACCTGATGAAGAACGACGAATATTTTGCCCGGTACCACGCCTATTTCGACCAGTTTCTGGCGGAGTATCTGGAGAGCGGCCGGTGTGAGGCGGTCGTCCGGGAGACACAGGCCCTTATCGCCCCCTATGTGGAGGCCGACCCCACCGCCTTCTGCTCCTATGAGGACCACCTGCTGGCGGTGGACACCCTGCTGGAGGTGTGCCGCCTGCGCTCCGAAAGCGCTCGGGGACAGCTGGAGGGGACCTTCCCCTCCACCCTGGCCCAGCAGGCGGAGCGCCCGGACGCTGGGGTGGACGCCGCCCATGTGGACCTGCGGGCCCTGGGGGACTTTGAGGACCTGGAGCGCGCAAAGGGGCGGCAGGACGCCGCGCTGGCCGCCGCGGCGGGGCGCGCGGCGCGGGGTAAAATGTGAAAAAAGGGGAAAGATATGAAGTGTAGATGAAGAAATCGCATAATTTGTGAACAAACTTTGCTTCTTTTGTGAATTTTAGCACTCTCCGCTTGACAGTGCTAATCCAACGTGCTATAACATAATTGTTCCAAGAGAGAGGGGCCGGATGAGAAGATGCGGCTCCCCCCGCAGGGCAAGAAATAAGTGCGAAGAATGGAGGAATGACTTATGTTGCCCAGCATGTTTGGTGAAAGTTTGTTTGATGATTTCTTTGATGATGACTTTATGCGCTTCCCCGTGTGGGGCGGCCGCAATCCTCTGTATGGCAAGCACGCCAAGAACCTGATGAAGACCGACGTGCGGGAGACCGAGAACACCTATGAGGTGGACATCGACCTGCCCGGCTTCAAGAAGGACGAGATCGACGTGGACCTGAAGGACGGCTACCTGACCATCAGCGCCTCCAAGGGCCTGGACAAGGACCAGAAGGACAAGGAGGGCAAGTATATCCGCCAGGAGCGCTACGCCGGCGCCATGAGCCGGAGCTTCTACGTGGGCGATATCCAGCCCGAGCAGATCTCGGCCAAGTACGAGGACGGCATCCTGAAGATCTCCCTGCCCAAGCAGGAGAAGAAGGAGCTGCCCAAGAGCACGACCATTGCCATTGGCTGATGGACAAGCTGAAATTCCCGAGGTGCAATGAAAAAACATTTGCCGCTGCGGAGCCGAAACTCCGCAGCGGCTGTTTTTCTGCCGCCTTATGGGCGAAAGGAGCGCGCTTTTTTTGGGGGGGCGCACTGGGCACTCCCACCTACTTCCGACCGGCCCTCTGCCGGGGGCGGGCGGTGACGAAGGCCGGCTCCTCCTCTTGTTCCGGGGCGGAGCGCCGCCGGGAGAGGGCCTTGGCGCACTCGCAGATGGGCACCGGGGCGGCGGCCAGCACCAGCACCGTGAGCCACTGGGCGAAGTCCATGGGGACCACGGAGAACACCCCCTGGAGGGGCGGAATCAGCAGCACCGACAGCTGGAGGACCAGCCCCGCCAGAAAGGCCCGGTTCATGGCCGGGTTGGACAGCACCCCCTGGGCGAAGATGGAGCGGTCCTCGCTGCGCACGTTGAAGGCGTGGAACAGCTGGCTCAGGGTGAGGGTGGAGAAGGCCATGGTGTTGGCGACGGCCCCCTCCATCCCGGGGGCGGCCAGGCGGGTGAAGCCCAGAAAATAGGCCGCCAGGGTGAGTCCCCCCACCATCAGCCCCTGCCAGGCCAGGCGGAGGGAGAACTTCTGGTCGAACAGCCCCTGGTCTGCCGGGCGGGGTGGCTGCTCCATCACCCCAGCCTCCACCGGCTCCACCCCCAGGGCCAGGGCGGGGAGGGAGTCGGTGACCAGGTTGAGCCACAGCAGCTGCACCGGCACCAGGGGCATCTGTCCGAAATTCAGCAGGGTGGCGACAAAGATGGTCAAAATCTCCCCGATGTTGCAGGAGAGCAGGTAGTGGATGGCCTTGCGGATGTTGGCGTAGATGCCCCGGCCCTCCTCGATGGCCTCCACGATGGTGGAGAAGTTGTCGTCGGTGAGGATCATGGCGGCGGCCCCCTTGGCCACGTCGGTGCCCGAGCGGCCCATGGCGCAGCCGATGTCGGCGGCCTTCAGGGCGGGGGCGTCGTTCACCCCGTCCCCGGTCATGGCCACGATCTTCCCCCTCTTCTGCCAGGCGTTGACGATACGCATCTTGTGCTCCGGGGACACCCGGGCGAAGACGGAGAACTGGTCAATGTCCTCCTCCAGCAGCTCCTGGGGCAGAAAGTCCAGCTCCGCCCCGGTGAGGGTCCGGTCCCCGGGGCGGAGGATGTCCAGCTCCCGGGCCACGGCGGAGGCGGTGGCCTTGTGGTCCCCGGTGATCATCACCGGCCGCACCCCCGCCCTGTGGCACAGCTCCACCGCCGCCTTTGCCTCCGGCCTGGGCGGGTCCATGAGGCCGAACAGGCCCAGGAAGGTGAGGCCGCTCTCCAGGGTCTGGGAGTCCAGGCTGGGGGGCAGAAAGGCCAGGTCCCGCTGGGCCACCGCCAGCACCCGCAGGGCCTGTCCCGCCATCTCCTCGTTGGCCCGGAGGATGCGGCTTCTCTGGGGGGCGGTGAGGGGGCCGCGGGGCCCGGCGGTGCACCGGTCCAGCAGCACGTCCGGGGCCCCCTTGACATACACCCGGAACCCGCCGTCCGCCTTGGGGTGGACGGTGGACATGAGCTTTCGGGTGGAGTCGAAGGGGAGGTCGGCCCGCCGGGGCTGCTCCTCCTCCAGCTTGTTCTTGTCCAGCCCCTCCCTGGCGGCGGCCACCACCAGGGCCCCCTCGGTGGGGTCCCCCTGGGCGGCGGGGGCCCCCGCCCGCCACTCCAGGCGGGCGTCGCTGCACAGGCACCCCGCCAGCAGGGCCTCCCGCCGGCGGCCCCCGGCGGGAATCCACACCTGCTGGACTGTCATCCTGTTCTGGGTGAGGGTGCCCGTCTTGTCCGAGCAGATCACCCCGGCGCACCCCAGGGTCTCCACGGCGGGGAGCTTTTTCACAATGGCCCCCCGCCGGGCCATCCGCCCCACCCCCAGGGCCAGGACGATGGTGACGATGGCGGGCAGCCCCTCGGGGATGGCGGCCACCGCCAGGGAGACGGCGGTGAGGAACATGTCCAGCAGCTCCTTCCCCTGGATGAGCCCCACCCCGAACATCACCGCGCATACGCACAGGCACAGGAAGGACAGAGTTTTCGAAATTTCTCCCATCCGCCGCTGGAGGGGGGTGTCCGTCCCCTCGCTGTCCAGAAGCAGCCCGGCGATATGGCCCATCTGGGTGTCCATCCCGGTGGCGCACACCAGGGCGGTCCCCCGGCCGGCGGTGATGAGGGTGCCCGAGATGACCATGTTGGTCCAGTCCCCCAGAGGGGCGTCGGCGGGCAGGGACTCCGACGGGGCCTTCTCCACCGGCACCGACTCCCCGGTCATGGGGGACTCGTCCGCCTGGAGGCGGCTGCACTCCAGAATCCGGGCGTCGGCGGGGACCAGGTCCCCCGCCTCCAGCAGGATCACGTCCCCGGGCACCAGCTGGGCGGCGGGGATTTTCGTCACCTTTCCTCCCCGGAGGACGGCGGCCTGGGGGGAGGATAACTTTCGCAGCTCCTCCAGGGCCTGCTGGGCCCGGTCCTCCTGGGAGATGGAGATGATCCCGTTCACCACCACGATGACCAGGATGATGACCGCGTCCAGCCAGTCCTCCCCGCCGCTGGCGGCCAGGGACACCCCCGCCGCCCCCAGCAGCACCAGAATCATGGGGTCCTTCAGCTGTCCCAGAATCCGTCCCAGCAGCCCCTCCTGCCTGGGGGGCTCCAGCTCATTGGGACCGTACCGCCGCAGGCGCTCCTCCGCCTGATGGGGGGAGAGCCCCCCGGGTCTGGCGTCCAACTCCTGGAGAAGCTGGGCCACCGTCTCACTGTGCCAGCGGTTCATACCATCACGCTCCTTCCGTTTTCTTCCATTATACGGAAGGGCCTGTCCGCATTTTGGGGAAATCGGGGAGGGGGCGGACCCCTTTCCATAAAAAGAACCGGCCGCCAGCGTTGCTGACGGCCGGTTTCTGTTCCTGTCATTGTGCATGGAGGCGTGCCCGGAGCGGGAGTGCGGGCGTCGCTCCCAATCAGAGGGGGGCGCCCGTCCCCCATTCCGCCTCCTCCCGCAGGGGGAGGGAGAACATCTGGTCCACCGCCGCCTCATAGGCGGGGGAGTCGGCCGCCTTGCGGATGCGCTTGAGGGGTTTCCCTTCCGCCCCAACAAAGAGACGGGACAGGTAGCTCCACAGCTCCTTCATGTGGAAGACCGTGTTCCGCTGGCTGGCGAAGCACTCCAGATAGGTGTGGTACAGCTCGTCGTGGAAGGCCCGGAGGGTCTCCTTGTCCGGGCCGGGGCCGCCCCTGGCCTGGCGCACCAGGGCGGGGTTGGCCAGCAGACCCTGGCCGATCATCACCTGGTCCACGCCGGGGAAGTCCCGGGCAAACCGGGCGCAGTCCTCGGCGGTTACCAGGCCGCCGTTGAAGCACAGGGGGGCCTGGTAGTGGTCCAGAGCGTAGCGGAACCACTCCATGCGCACCGGGCGCTTGTAGAAATCGGCGCGCACCCGGGGGTGGAGAATGAGCAGGGAGACCGGGTATTTTGCAAAGATCTCCAGCAGCCGGGGGAACTCCTCCGGGTCCTCCAGCCCCAGCCGGGTTTTCAGGGAGATTTTCATGGGGGGAGCCTGGGAAAAGACCGTATCTAGAAAACAGTCCAGCTCCTCCGGCCGGGCCAGCATCCCGACCCCCTTCCCCTTGGCGGTCACCGTGCCCGAGGGGCAGCCAAGATTGAGGTTCACCTCGTCGTACCCCATGGCGGCGAGCTCCCCGGCGCACCAGAGGAAGTCCTCGGGATTTTTGGTCAGCAGCTGGGGGACCGCCCGGAAGCCCTGGTTGTGCTCCGGGAGGACGTTGCGCAGCTCCCGCTGGGTGAACACGTGGTCCTGGGTGGGGGAGAGGAAGGGCATGTAGTAGGCGTCCACGCCGGGGAACCAGCGGTGGTGGGCCCGGCGGAACTCCGAGCCGGTCACCCCCTCCAGAGGGGCAAAGTAGTAGTTCAAGGGTCTGTCTCCTGTCTATCCAAGGTTTTGAAGGCGGGGGAGGTCAGTTGGGGTGCTCGTCCACCCAGCGGCAGGCGGCCAGCCCGGCCACCGCCCCGTCCCCCACGGCGGTGGTCAGCTGGCGCACCCCCTTGGAGCGGCAGTCCCCGGCGGCGAACACCCCGGGCAGACTGGTCTTGCAGTCCTCCCCGGCCAGCAGATAGCCGTCCTCGTCCACGGCGATCAGAGCGGAGAAGGGCCCATTCTGGGGCTGCTGGCCCACGGCGATGAACAGCCCCTCCACCTCCAGCTGCTTGGCCTGGCCGGTGATCCGGTTCCGGACGGTCACGCCGGAGAGGCCGCCCTCCCGGGTCAGCAGCTCCTCCACCGTGCTGTCCATCTCACAGGCGATGTTGTCCCGGGCCAGCACCTGCTCCACCAGCCGCCGGGCCCCCCGGAACTCCTCCCGGCGGTGGATCAGGGTGACCTGGGAGCAGATTCCGGACAGGAACAGGGCGTCCTGGAGGGCGGTGTCCCCGCCCCCCACCACAGCTGTCGCTTTTCCGGCGTAGAAGGGGCCGTCGCACACGGCGCAGTAGGAGACGCCCTGGCCCACCAGCGCCTCCTCCCCGGGCAGGCCCAGGGTGCGGTGCTGCACCCCGGTGGCCAGCACCAGGGCCCGGCACTCCCGCAGGGCGCAGTCGGTGGTCACCTGAAAGCCGTTCCCGTGGGTGCGGAAGCCGGTGACCGCCTCATACTCCAGCTCCACCCCCAGCTCCTCCGCCTGGCCCAGCAGATCCTGGGAAAACTGACTGCCGGGGATGGAGGGCAGGCCGGGATAGTTCTCCACCAGGGGGGAGAAGTTGATCTGTCCGCCGGGGGCGTTCCCCTCCAGCACCACCACCGACTTACCCGCCCGGGCGGCGTACAGAGCGGCGGTGAGCCCCGCCGGGCCGCCCCCCGCCACAAGAATATCCGTCATGCTTGCAGCACCTCGCTTCCGGCGCCCGCCCGGGCGCCTTTTTTCCTATTGTAATCCATCCGCCCCAAAGGCGCAAGCCTGGAAGGACGGGACGGAGCGGAAAAACCAGTTTTCTTGACAGGATGCCAAGTTTCATTATTTTTTTGACAAGTGTACTTGACAGAACGAGGGCGGCGTGATAGGATAAGCTCACAGCAGAGGATGATCCCGCCTCCGCCCCAAGGCGCCGGGGCCGGGAGGGGGCCCGAGCTGGAAAGGAGCTTATATGGATAAGAATGAAATCTTGGAGAAGAGCCGGAAGGAAAATCAGCTCCGTGACGAGGGGGTCCTGCACGCCCAGGAGAAGGGGCGGAAGTGGGGCGTGGTTGGATTTTTAAGCCTGCTTATAGCGGTGCAGATCTACCAGTTGGTACTGGGACTGGACATCAATCTGCCCCAGGCCTTTTTCATGGGCTATGTCTCCTGTGAGGCCCTGGGCGAGTATGGATTCCGGCGGAAAAAGAGCTATCTGGGTTTGGGAATTGTGGCGGCCCTGGCCTGTGTGCTCAATTTGGCGGTCTATGTCAAACACACGCTGCCGTAAGGAGGGAAGCGGAATGGAAAAACAGGAAATTCTGGAGAAGAGCCGGAAGGAAAATCAGCTCTGTGACGAGGGGGTCCTCCGCGCTCAGGAGAAGGGCCGCCAGTGGGGCGTGGTTGGCTTTTTGGCCCTGTGCGCGGCGGTACAGGTCTATCACCTGGCGCTGGGGCTGGACAACAGCCTGCCGCTGACATTCTTTTTGGGGTATGTGGCCTGTGAGGCCCTGGGCCGGTACCAGGCCAGGCGGGAGAAGCACCTGCTGGTCGTCGGGTGCCTGGGGGCGGTGGGCTCCCTGCTCTCCCTGGCAAGCTATGTGATGGACACCCTGCCCGCGCTGCAGGGGTAAGGAGGGAAATGGCATGGAAAAACAGGATATTTTGGAAAAAAGCCGTCGGGAGAAGAGGGACGAGGGGGTCACCTACGCGGAAAACGCGGGGCGGCGGTATGGGATGATCGCCTTCTGCCTGCTGAATTCGGCGATGATCCTGTATAACTTGGTCAAGGGCCTGGACAGCTATCTGCCCCTGGCCCTGTTCTGGGGGTATCTGGCCGCCGAGGGCCTGGGCAAGTATCAGGTGCGGCGGGAGCGCAAGTACCTCTGGGTGGTTGTGTGCGGAGCCATCGCCTCCCTGTGCTTCCTGCTCTGCTATGTGCTGCGGACCTGGTGAGAGGGGGCGAGGGTTTGGATGAACAGCTGGTTTTAAAAAACCGTTTGAAGGTGGCCCGGGCGGAGAAGGGCCTGTCCCAAGGGGACCTGGCTCAGCTGGTGGGAGTGTCCAGGCAGACCATCAGCTCCATTGAGACGGGGCAGTTCAACCCCACCGCCAAGCTGGCCCTGATCTTATGCATCGCCCTGGACAAGAAATTTGAGGACCTGTTTTACTTCTGAATTGACAAAAAAGCCCCTCTCTGCCCGGCGGCAGAGAGGGGCCTGGTGTATTTTAGATGTGCTGGTGGACCTTGGAGAGCTCCTGGGCGATGTTCAGAATGTGGTCGCCGATGCGCTCAAAGTCGGTGAGAAGCTCGGAGTAGAGGATGCCGCCCTCGGCGGAGCACTCCCCGCTCTGCATCCGGGCCAGGTGGCTGCGGCGGTAGTCCCGGGTCATGTCGTCGATGCGCTGCTCCAGGGCCGACACCTGGGTGAGCCACTCCACGCTCCCGGCCTGGTCGGACAGGAGCTGCTGGATGCCGTTCAGGCAGATGTCCTGCATGGAGACGATCTCCTGCTGGGCGGTCTGGGAGAAGGCGATGTCCCGCCGGTTGAGCATGCGGGTGTAGCCGGCCAGGTTGTCCGCGTGGTCGCCGATGCGCTCGATGTTGCCGGAGATGGTGAGGAAGCTGCTCACCACGGCGGAGGCCTGCTGGTTGGTCTCATAGGCGATCACGTGGGAGATGTGGAGAGAGATCTCCCGGTTCAAAAAGTCGATATACTCCTCGGTCTCCTCCACCTGGGAGAGCTCGTCCTCGTTCCGGTCCAGCACCGAGCGGAAGCTGGCCTCCACGTTCTCCTGGGCCATGAGCATCATCCGGCGGAGCTCATGCTGGAGCTGGTCCACCTGGATAGCGGACACGCCCAGGCCGCTCTCCTTGCTGCCCGTCTGGATGGGGGTGAGGTACTCCAGGTGCATGCGCTCGTCCTTGTCCTCGGGGCGGTCGGGCAGAATCTTCACGGCGGCCTTGGCCAGGTAGTTGCCCAGGGGCAGGAGGAGCAGGGTGGTGATGATGTTGAAGCTGGTGTGGGTAATGGCGATCTGGCCGGCGGGGGTGGCGGGCAGCACGCCGCTCAGGAAGCTGCCGAGGGCGCCGGACAGCACCAGGGAGCCGTCAATCACGCTGGCGATGGGGAAGAGAATAAAGAGCGCGGTGAAAATGACGGTGCCGATGATGTTGAACATCAGATGGATGATGGTGGTGCGCTTGGCGTTGCGGGTGGTGCCGATGGAGGCCAGCACCGCGGTGATGCAGGTGCCGATGTTCTGTCCGAACAGGACGAATACCGAGTTGGCGTAGGCGATGACGCCGCTGTTGGCCAGGGCCTGCAGGATGCCCACCGAGGCGGACGAGGACTGGATGATGGCGGTAAAGATCATGCCCGCCAGGATGCCCAGCACCGGGTTGGAGAAGTTGGACATGATGCCCACAAAGGCCTCCGACTCCCGCAGGGGGGACATGGCGGCGCTCATCATATCCATGCCGATGAACAGCACACCCAGACCGGCGAAGATCTGGCCCACGTGCTGCAGCTGGGGCTTTTTCACAAAGACGGCCAGCACCACGCCCACAAAGGCGATGAGGGGGGCCAGCTCCCCCACGTCCAGGGCGATGAGCAGTCCGGTGACGGTGGTGCCGATGTTGGCGCCCATGATGATCCAAACCGCCTGGTTCAGGGTCATCATGCCCGCGTTGACGAAGCCCACCACCATGACGGTGGTGGCGGACGAGGACTGGATGACGGCGGTGATGGCCGCCCCCACCAGTACCCCTAAAAATCGGTTGGCGGTGAGCCGCTCCAAAATCTGCTTCATCCGGCTGCCGGCCGCGGCCTCCAGGCCGGAGCTCATCATCTGCATGCCGTACAGAAACAGGGCCAGGCCCCCCAACAGGCTTAAAAAGTCTGTCATCTGCATAAGGTTGGAATCCTCCTCTTTCTCTCTCGTTCCAGGGAACTATCTATTGCTATTGTTTCGGGTTTGCGGTAAAAATATAAAAAGGCACAGCCCACGGGCCCGGCGCTCCGCCGGCTCCGCAGGTTATGCCAGTATTGTCCGATGAAGTTGTAGCAGGCCGGTTCCCTCCGGCCCGGGTCCCGATGCTCCCATGGCATTGTTCCCTCTCTGCACACCGCATTTCTTTCTTAACACATTCTTTATTATAGGGGGGCGCCCAGGGCATCGTCAATGAATTTTACTTATATTTAACATAGTTCAAACAATTTTCCATGGTTCAAACAAAAATGCGCACCCGGACACGTCCGGGAGCGTGGATTTTACCGGAGCGGGCGCCTGGGAGAGCCGGGACCCGCGGCCGGACCGGAGAAAGGAAGGAATGATCCATGATCCAGCTGGTGGTCAGCGACATCGACGGAACCCTGCTGCAGGATGGGGCGAACGCCATCCCGCCGGCTATTTTTGAACAGATCGCCCGCCTGAGGGAGCGGGGCATCCGCTTCTGCCCCGCCAGCGGGCGGCAGTACACCAGTCTGCGGAAGCTGTTTGCCCCGGTGGCGGACCAGCTCTACTACCTGTGTGAAAACGGGGCGGTGGTCTATGGCCCGGGGTCACCGGGGCCCATTCTCAGCCGCACGGAGATGGACTGGGACCTGTCCCTGGAACTGTGCCGGGAGATTCTGGCACATCCCCGGTGCGAGGTGCTCATCTCCGGGGCCAACACCAGCTACCTGTGCCCCAAGGAGGGGGATATCGTCTCCCTTATCCGGGACTTTGTGGGCAACAATGTGGCCCTCCTCCCCCGGCCAGAGGACATGCCCGAGCCCTTTGTAAAGGTGTCGGCCTACTGCCGGGACGGGGCCAGAGGGGTGGAGCCCGAGCTGGCCCCCCGCTGGAACAGGCATTTCCGCGCCGCCGTGGCGGGGGAGAAGTGGCTGGACTTCACCCTGGCGGACAAGGGGGTGGGGCTGAGGCAGCTGTGCGCCGTCCTGGGGGTCCCCCTGGAACGGGTGATGGCCTTCGGGGACAATTACAACGACCTGCCCATGCTGGAGCTGGCGGGCCGACCCTATCTGATGGAGAGCGCGGCGGAGGAGCTGCGGGCCCGGTTCCCCCTCCGCTGCCGCCGGGTGGAGGACGTGCTGGCCGGGCTGTGAGCGGTCCGGGCGAAAAATAACCCGCCCCGGCGCGCTCCGGTCTCAATGGGACCGGGGAGCGCCGGGGCGGGCATATAAAAGGGGGAAAGAGAAAACCAAAGGTGGAATGGGATGAATCAAACGGGAGGTTTACCAGAAGAACCCGCCGAAGGGCCAGTTGTTATAGTAGGAGCCGCCGCTCTGGGAGTTGTTCTGCTGGTTTTGGTTGGACTGCTCCTGAATCTGGTTGGCCGCCTCGGTCTGCTCGTTCTGCTCGTCCAGGGTGACGGTCAGCTGGACCCGCTGCTGATTGCGGATCACCGTCAGGGTGACAGTGTCCCCCGCTTTATAGTTGCTGGACAGGGCGGCGGTGAGGGCGCTGCTGGAGTCAATGGCGGTGTCGTCGATGGCGACGATGATGTCGTTCACCTGCAGCCCCGCCTCCTGGGCGCAGGAGCCGTCGGCCACATAGAGGACGGCGGCGCCGGCGGAGACGCCGTAGCGCTGAGCCTCAGAGGACACGTCCTGCACCTGGATGCCCAGATAGGGCTTGCCGGTGACATAGCCGTGCTCGATCAGGTCGTTGATGATCTCCTTCACGTCGTTGATGGGAAGGGCGAAGCCCAGGCCCTCGGCGGAGACGCCGGAGCTGGTCTGCGTATACTTGGCGGTGACGATGCCCACCACATTGCCGTAGCTGTCAAACAGGGGGCCGCCGGAGTTGCCCGGGTTGATGTCGCAGTTGGTCTGCAGCACGTTCAGGGTGGTGGTCTCTTTCTGGCCGGTGGTCTGGTTGGTGCTGCTGGTGGTGATCAGCCGGTCCAGGGCGGACACCAGGCCGTCAGTGAGGGAGTAGGTCAGCTCGCCCAGGGGGTTGCCGATGGTGTACACCGTCTCGCCCACCACCAGCTGGTCGCTGTCGCCCAGGGTGACAGGCTGCAGGCCGGTGGCGTCGATCTTCAAAACGGCGATGTCGTTGTCCTGCTCGCCGCCCACCAGAGTGGCGCTGTACTTGTCTCCATTGGCAAAGGACACCTCAATGTCCACCGAGTCGTTATTCACCGCCTCTTCAATGACGTGGTAATTGGTGACGATATAGCCGTCCTGGGTGAGGACAAAGCCGGAGCCGCTGGCCGCCGAGGTGGTGGTCTGTCCAAAGATGTTCACGGTGGTGTTCACTGTAATGCCTACGCAGGAGGCCAGGTTGGCCGCGTACAGCTGCTCCGGGGTCATGGGCTGGCCGCCGTTGCTGTTGGCTACCGTGTCCACGTCCACCGTGGGCCGCTCGCCCTGATAGACTACGGTGTCCGGCTTGGTGATCTGCTGATAGGCCGCCGCGCCGCCTGCGCCGGCGGCCCCGCCCACCACCACGCAGGCTAGCAGCAGGGCGATAGCCCGCTTGGTGAACCGGCCGGGACGCTTCCTGGGCGACTCGGGTCCGGGACCGACAGGGCCCGGGACGGGAGCCGGAGAGGGGTCGGCGTAGTCGCCGAAGCCGCCGCGGTATCCGTCGTTCTCACTATTATAAAAATTGAATTCATTGTCTGCCATGATCAATCACTCCTCCGTGTGAAGCTGTGGGGTTTTCCCGTTTGACAAGTCACAGTATACGGGAGAAATATGAAAAAAGCATGAAGAAACTTGGGGGCTTTTTTTAATTTTTCTGCAGGAAATTGAAAACTGAGGGAAAAAGATGGGGTGTTTCCCCAAAAAGCGCGCATTTTTTAAAGTTTTCTGAAATAATTCCGGCTCTGCCCGCAGAAAAACAGCCGCCCGAAGGCGGCTGTTTTTGGATCTGCTTCAATTGGCTCAGAAGCGGCTGTACAGGGGCGTCCTCACTGGTCGGCCACCGCCTTGCGCATCCACCGGCCGCTCTTCACCCGGGACAGGGAGACCGCCGCGCCGATGGCCCAGCCGGCGGGGATGGACCACCAGATGGCGTTGGCGCCCAGGGGGGTGAGGTAGGCCAGGGCGTAGGCGATGGCCACCCGGGAGAACAGGTTGGCCATGGAGCTGAAGGTGAAGGCGCCCATGTCTCCCGCCCCCCGGAGCATCCCGTTGGGGACGAACAGCAGGCCCATAAGGATGTAGAACACCGACACCGTGTGCATGTAGGCCAGACCGTAGCCCAGCGCCCCCGAGGTGTCCCCCGGGTCCAGGAACAGACCCAGCAGCTGGTTGCCGAACAGGAAGATCAGCACGGTGATGGTCAGGGAGAACACCACCACCATAAAGAGGGAGGCCTTCAGCCCCTCCTTTACCCGCTCGTACTTGCCGGCCCCGATGTTCTGGGCGGTATAGCTGGACATGGCGTTGGAGAAGTTCATGTTGGGCAGCATGGCCAGCGTGTCGATTTTGGTGGCGGCGGTGTACCCGGCCACCAGCACCTTGCCGTAGGAGTTCACCAGCCCCTGCATCATCATCATGGACAGGGAGACCAGGGACTGCTGGAGCATGGAGGGCAGGCCGATCCGGGCGATGCGCTTCACCGCCAGCAGGTGGAACAGGGGGATCTTCTCCCCCTGCCGCCCCGGCTCGCAGGGCATGCGCTTCAGCCGCCGGACGAGCACCAGCAGGGAGCACACCGCGCACATTCCCTGGGCGATGAGGGTGGCCCAGGCCACGCCGGCCACCCCCATGTGGAACTGGATCACAAAGACCAGGTCCAGCACGATGTTGGTCAGGCTGGAGATCATCAGAAAGAGCAGGGGGGTGCGGCTGTCCCCCTGGGCGTTGTAGATGCCGTTAAGGGTGTTGTAGAGAAACAGGAACACCGCCCCGCCGAAGTAGATCTGTAAGTACAGCCGGGAGTCGGCCATGATGTCCGGGTCGGTGCCCAGCAGCTGCAGCAGGGGGCCGGCCAGCACGGTGCCCAGGGCCATGATGATGAGCCCCAGCACGCTCAGGGAGATGATGGCGGTGGAGATGGTGGACTTCATCTCATGGATGCGCCCCGCCCCGAAGAGCTGGGAGACCACCACGTTGCTGCCCATGGACAGCCCCGAGGCCACCGCCACCGACAAAAACACAATGGGAAAGGAGGAGCCTACGGCCGCCACCGCGTCCTCCCCCACGAACTTCCCCACCACCATGGTGTCCACCATGTTGTACAGCTGCTGGAACAAATTGCCCGCCACCATGGGCAGGGCAAAGAAAAACAGCAGCTTCAGGGGCCGTCCCTCCGTCAGATTTTGAACCATATCCTCTCTCCTTTTCTCAGGTTCTCCGCCTCCGGCGGACCGGAGCCGGTTTTAAGGTAAGAGGTATTGTATACCGGAACCGGGAAAAAGTCCATGCGCGCGCAGGGAAAACGGAGAAAAATTTTGCCCCCCGCATCCGGTGCGGTTTCCTGTTTACTCCCGGCGGATTTTGCGGTAAAATGGGGGAGCATGCAGACGGGGAGAGGAGGAGAAAACCATGGCACAGCTGCTGACCCCGGGGAGCATTCTCGCTATGACCGACCAGGCGGCCGACCGCCTGATCAAGCTGGACAGCGGGGACGCGGCCCTGCTGTACCTGCACCTGCTGCGCCGGGGGAGCCCGGAGGGGCTGCGCTGGCCGGAGGAGCGGAAGCGCGCCGCCCTGAAACAGCTCCAGGACCAGGGGCTGGCCTCCCTCTCCCTCACCGCCGCCCCGGCGGCGCCGGAGGAGCCCCCGGAGGCCCCGCCCCCGGAGTATGCCCTGGAGGACATCAACGCCGCCCTGGGGGACCGGAGCTCCGCCTTCCCCGCCCTGGCCGACGAGGTGGAGCGGCGGCTGGGCAAGAAGCTCACCGCCAACGACCTGAAGGTGCTCTATACCTTATATGACCACCTGGCCCTCCCCGCCGAGGTGATCTGCCTGCTGGTGAACTGGTGCATTGAGGAGATGGAGCGCAAGTACGGGCCGGGAAGAAAGCCCTTCCTCTCCCAGATCCGCCGGGAGGGGTTTGTCTGGGCCCGGAAGGGCATCGACACGGTGGATGCGGCGGAGCAGTATCTCCAGAAGCTGGCCCGCCTGCGGGGCCGGGGCGTTCAGGTGCTCCGGCTGCTGGACATCCCGCCCCGGCCCCTGGTGGAGCGGGAGAAGAAGTACATCGCCGCCTGGGATGAGATGGGCTTTGACGACGAGGCCCTGCGGGCGGCCTATGAGCGGACCATTATGAAGAAGCAGTCCCTGGACTGGAGCTATATGAACGGCATTCTCCGCCGGTGGCACGAGAAGGGGCTCCACACCCTGGCAGCCATCCAGGCGGGGGACCGGGACCCCAGGCCGGTCCAGGCGGCCCCCGTCACCCCCCAGAGCCAGGCGGCCGCCAGCCGGGAGGACCAGCGGGCCCGGGAGGACATGGAGCGCATCCGCCGCCTGATGGAACAGATGAAGCAGGAGGAGTGAGCAGATGGCATACGATCCCAACATCCTGCGCCGGGCCGCCGCCCGGCTGGAGGAGCAGAAGCGCCAGCGGGAGGACCGGCGGGAGGAGCTCCGGCGGAAGGCCTACGCCAGAGAGCCCCGGCTGGCCCAGCTGGACCGGCAGCTCCAGAGGACCATGGCCGAGCTGGCCGCCGCCTCCCTGCGCCAGGGGGGGGACATGCGCCAGACCCTCCAGGCCGTCCGGGACAAAAACCTGGAGATCCAGCAGGAGCGGGCGGTGCTGCTGGGGGCCCTGGGCCTGCCCGAGGACGCCCTGGACGACAAGCCCGCCTGTCCCAAGTGCGGGGACACCGGCTGGCGGGGGGCCCAGATGTGCGAGTGTCTGAAAAAACTGTGCGCCCAGGAGCAGATTCAGGAGCTGTCCAAGCTGCTGGACCTGGGGGAGCAGTCCTTCGACGCCTTCCGCCTGGACTACTACAGCGACCAGCTGTGGCCCGGCCGGGCCTCCTCCCCCAGGACCAACATGGACCTGGTGTACGAGGTGTGCCTGAACTACGCCCAGAAATTCGGCCGCTTCCACTTTAAAAACCTGTTTCTCACCGGGGCCCCCGGCCTGGGCAAGACCTTCCTGTCCGCCTGCATCGCCCGCAGCGTGTCCGAGCAGGGCTTTTCTGTGGTGTACGACACCGCCGGAAACATCTTCGCCCAGTTTGAGAACCGGAAGTTCCAGCGGGACGCGGAGGGGGTGCAGACCGCCCGGGACGAGACCCGGCGGTACCTCAACTGCGACCTGCTGATCCTGGACGACCTGGGCAGCGAGCTCACCACCCAGTTCACCCAGTCCGCCCTGTACGAGCTCATCAACACCCGGCTGGTGAGCGACCGGCGGACGGTGATCTCCTCCAACCTGACCCCCGAGGACGTGGTGCGCCGGTATACGCCCCAGATCTCCTCCCGCCTGCTGGGGGAGTTCTACATCCTCCACTTTTTCGGGGACGACATCCGGCTGCTCAAGCGGAAATAGGCAGGTTGCTTTTCCACCTGGGTTGGGGTATGATACAAGTTGTGAAAGCGAGACCGCAAGGGAGGTTTTTCAAGATGCGGGACGGATTTGTAAAGGTAGCGGCCGGCACCCCCAAGATCCGGGTGGCCGACTGCCGCTATAACGCGGAACAGATATTTACCCTCATGCGGGAGGCGGACAAGCAGGGAGTGCGGGTGCTGTGCCTGCCCGAGCTGTGCCTCACCGGCTACACCTGCGGGGACCTGTTCCTCCAGGACACCCTGCTCCGGGGGGCCGAGGAGGGCCTGAAGACCATTCTGGAGGCCACCCGGAACCTGGACATGGTGGCCGCGGTGGGCCTGCCGGTGCGTGCCAACAACAAGCTCTACAACTGCGCCGCCGTCATCCACAAGGGAAAGATCCTGGGGCTGGTGCCCAAGACCCACATCCCCAACTACGGGGAGTTCTATGAGAGACGGTGGTTCGCCTCCGCCGCGGACAGCAGCTTCCTCGACTGCACCATGGAATTCGCGGGCCAGGAGGTCGTGGGGCTTTCCCCCTACCAGATCTTCAGCTGCAACATGCCCAATCTGGTCCTTGGGGTGGAGATCTGTGAGGATCTTTGGGTCGCCGATCCCCCCTCCACACGCCTGTGCGCCCAGGGGGCCACGCTGATTCTGAATTTGTCCGCCAGCGACGAGGTGGTGGGCAAGGCCGACTACCGGCGGCAGCTGGTGACGGGCCAGTCCGCCCGGCTGGCGTGCGGCTATGTGTACGCCGACGCGGGAGAGGGGGAGTCCTCCACCGACCTGGTGTTCGGCGGCCACAACCTGATTGCCGAAAACGGCTCCCTGCTGGCGGAGCGGCGGTTTGCCACCGGCCTCACCGTCAGCGAGATCGATGTGGACCGGCTGGCCTATGAGCGCCGGCGCATGACCACCTTCCCCGCCGGGGGAGAGTATGCCTACTCCAACTATTTCGAGCTGGAGCTGGGCAAGACCAAGCTCACCCGGTATGTCTCCCCCAACCCCTTCGTGCCTGAGGACGCGGGGGACCGGGCGGAGCGGTGCAACGAGATTCTGAAGATCGCCGCCCTGGGCCTGACCAAGCGCCTGGAGCACACCCGGGCCAAGACCGCCGTGGTGGGCCTGTCCGGCGGCCTGGACTCCACCCTGGCCATCCTGATTACCGCAGTGGCCATGAAGCTGCTGGACCGTCCGGCCAGCGACATCATCGCGGTGACCATGCCCTGCTTCGGCACCACCGACCGGACCCGGGACAACGCCATGGAGCTGGCCGAGCGCCTGGGGGCCACCCTGAAGCGCATCGACATCGGCGAGGCGGTGAAGGTGCACTTCAAGGACATCGGCCAGTCCATGGAGGACCACTCCGTCACCTTTGAGAACGGCCAGGCCCGGGAGCGCACCCAGGTGCTTATGGACATCGCCAACCAGACGGGCGGCATGGTCATCGGCACCGGCGACCTGTCCGAGCTGGCCCTGGGCTGGGCCACCTACAACGGCGACCACATGTCCATGTACGCGGTGAACGCCGGCATCCCCAAGACCCTGGTGCGCCACCTGGTGTCCTTCGTCTCCGACGACAAGGGCAGCGAGGACCCCAAGCTGTCCGCCGTGCTGGACGACATTCTGGACACCCCCGTCTCCCCCGAGCTGCTCCCCGCCGTGGGGGGCAAGATCAGCCAGAGGACCGAGGACCTGGTGGGGCCCTATGAGCTCCACGACTTCTTCCTGTACTATGCCATCCGGTGGGGCTTCTCCCCCAAGAAGGTGTTCCGTCTGGCGGAGTACGCCCTGGGCGACCGGTATGACCGGGCCACGATTTTGAAGTGGCTGAACAACTTCTACCGCCGGTTCTTTACCCAGCAGTTCAAGCGCTCCTGCCTGCCCGACGGCCCCAAGGTGGGTTCCGTCACCCTGTCCCCCCGGGGCGACTGGCGGATGCCGTCCGACGCGGTGGCCGCCCTGTGGATGGCAGAGCTGGAAGAATTGCAGTAATGTTTCCCCCAGTCGCCCCGGACCGCGAAGCGGGCCCGCGCCGAAGGCGCGTCCAAGCGTTTTCGCCATGGGCGAAAACCTTGCCGCAGGGCGGATTCACTCCGCCCGAGGATTTCAAATATCCGGGTCCCCACGGAACGCGGAGCGTTTCGTGGGGCGACTGGAGAATGCCGTCGGACGCAGTGGCGGCTTTGTGGATGGAGGAACTGGAAAGTTTGCATTAACGGAGAGCATTTCGCCGCTCCGGCGGCGAGTTTCTTTCTGGATGCCCAGAAAGAAACCAAAGAGGCACCAGGGGGCAGGCTCAGATGAGCGCTCCGCGCTCATATTCGCCCGTCCCCTGGACCCCCGGTTTTACGGGGGCCGCCAATTAGGCAAACTGGTCTGCCGTCGCAAAGGCGCGGACAGCTCAGCTGACTGGTTTTCCTTCTATAACCGCTGCCGCTGAGCGTTCAATAACCTTCACGTGGCAGTTCTCCCGGTGGAAAGCGCGCCTTTGTTGTGGTGGGGCTCAAGTGCAGCTCAGAGGGACGGCAGGAGGGGCAAGCCCCTCCCCTACGGGTTTCCAGAAATGACCCTGGAACTGGGGAGGGGAGCCCCTTGGGTCTCTCGTCGAGGAATACGCATTAGACCGGCGGGCGGCCCGGTGTGCCGCCCCTACGGAGTGAGGGGAA
>OOBN01000495.1_pt1 | contig 37617 bp, 26 predicted proteins | sample 1671091 | NCBI WGS metagenome assembly OOBN01 (sample SAMN06348121, study PRJEB24527) | human gut metagenome | biome: human gut; feature: ankylosing spondylitis patient; material: feces | host: Homo sapiens | place: China | collected 2015-10 | reverse complement strand
GGACACGATGTCCGCAAGCCCTTGACGTCTATATGTCATTCATTCATGGTTGGAATGCGCTCCTCCTACGCGTGCGGTTGAATGGTTAGTCCATCGCTATCGTCGGAGGGTGTCAGGGCCGAAGATGAAACCGTCTGTTCCGGGTGCGTGATCCAGGTGGAATGGATTGGCAACGGTGTACGACTTGTCGCCGGGTTTCACGTCGTCCGTGTCGAATTCGTTGGAATCCTTGTCGAGCAGTGGGCCGTCCAGCGAGGCGGGACAGTACACGGTGACGTGCCAGTTGCCGTCGTCCATGGGGATGAGCACGGTGTAGTGCTGGAGACCGTCTGCTGCGGCATCCCTTATGGATGATTCCTTGATAAAGGAGTTTCGGGGGGGCGGGTAACAAAAACCCGGAACCGAAGTTCCGGGTTTTTGTCTGGCTCCTGCGGCTGGGCTTGAACCAGCGACCGTCCGATTAACAGTCGGATGCTCTGCCAATAGACAACGGGCAATTCGACTGCCATGTCAGGTATGGTAATCTCGAACCAGCCAGAAGATCGATAAGCCAAATTACCTGCGACTGAAGTGAGGACGGAATCATGCGTAGCGAGTTCCCTGGTCTGTTGTATTGCGCGGGTGCATTAATCGCAGTGACCTCTTGGGCTCTTTTCATGTTCTCGAAAGAAGTCCATCGGAAAGGCCGAACAGTATCCATCCTGAGATTGCCCGTCATTTGGATACTGTTCCTCGTGAGTTCGGCGCCGGCTCTCGCATCATATCCGGTTTTTGAAATATACTCAGGATCTATGGATCCAGATGTCCTCGATTTCTACAGTCAGCCGTTCATACGGCTACTGCCAGCAGCGACCTGCATAGTGAATCTGTGCGTATCGGCATGCTGCTCCATGGCTCTTGTCAGCAAGCGCAGAAAAACCGAACATCGAAAAATCTGAACCACAGCGTTCGAGATGAGATGCCATGGAAGAACCGCTGTTTCCGCTGGCCTTGGTGCCGCTGGCCGTCGGATTGGTCCTGATATACGTCGTAATCGGATCCAAAAACCGGGAAGAGAACGCAAAAGGACTCTTCTGCGTGTCTTCTCGGCGCTCATGGTCGTTGCCGGCGCGTTGGCCATCGCGAGACAACTCGCATGACGCTTCACGCTGCGGCTCGGCTTCCCGGCTATCGGTCGAAGCCAGTCCACGGGCCCTCTGTGCCATTCCCCGCAATCAAACAGCAACGCCCGGTCTCAAGCCCATGAGACACTTGGAACCATGGCTACCATCATCATGCGCACCTCGCATGATAATCCTAGCCAACTGTTTTTTGCTTTATTCCAAGGCTTTCGATTTTTGGGAAACCTACCGATTACCCTCGTTTCTCCACGAGGCACCCACAGGCACCCAAGAATAATCTCAACTGATTCCCACCCCACCGGTCGGCCACCATCAGCCGGAACGCTCGTATCTCGCGGCGTTGGCGATCTCGTTCGCCTGAAGCGTCGGGCATCGCGTTGACGATCCGCTCGACCTTCTCGCGCACCATGGCGTCGAGCTTGCTCTCGAACATGGCCTGGTCGAACTGTATGATTTCCTTGGACATGGCTCCATGCCTCTTTCCAATCGCGGTTTTTCATTGTCTGGCGACTGAAAATCGTACCCGGCACGGCCCATGTCCTTTTCCATCAAGGCCGGAATCCAAAAATGCGCAAGAATTCGGTCGTTATCCCCTTAGAGACTAAAGGAATTCTATTAGTTCAGCAAAATTTTATATATAATTTTCGATTATTCGCATAAACACTATACTTTCAAGCAATTTGAAGTATAGAAAATTATTCAATTTACCACGAATTTACCACGATTGAGTGAGCCTTGATATGACAATAAAATAGCACTAAAAAGACACCCTTAACACCTAAGCGGTGTCTTTTATTAAAAAGCAGTCAATCCTAAGACTAACTGCTTTGTGTGTATGGATATGAAATTGTCAAACTGAAATTTCTTGCTATTCCCCAAATATACTTGCTAAAATAGCAAGTGTAACCATTTCAACACGGCTTGATACAGTACATTATAATGGATATAATACATTATCTAAAAATGTCATTTTATTTAGGTACATCTACCGAATAGCTTAAACAGTCACCTCTTTTGTTACTTTGTAAGTCATTGTAATACCATAGATACATGACTCTGTCATATACATTGATTTCAATTACACCGTCCGGTTTTTGTCCTTCTACTTCCAATGAATAGATTTCTTTATCATGTGCATAGCCGTAAACAAAACGCTTGCTTGGATAATCGGGGTTTAAGTCTTGTTGGAAATCACTTAATTTCAAAGAAGAGTGAATAAGCTCTGTAATATCATCTAACAAAATTCTATCTCGTTTCGTTGTAACCGGTGTAGCATTTATAAATGCGTATTGTGTATGCCCATTCTGTATCTGCTTTTTACAACGAGCCATTACTAAGCCTTGAATATCATCGTTATCATTTCCAGCCCGATAGAAAATCGTATCATATTTTTTGCCTTGCCATATATGCAAGGTTTCATCAACATGATTAAGAAAATCAGCAGGAACCGAAAGTTCCTCATTTTCAGCATTCAAAGTGGAAAGTTGAATAGCTTCTTCAATCGTGTCATAATATACAAGCTTGGCATTATTTTTATTACGAATTCGTATATCAATTTATTTTTTAGCATGTCGGACAATACAGTAAATCAACCACTCTATGGCTAAGATACCAAGGTAGAAAAGCGCCCATACGGAAAAACTAATCAGCTTTACTCCTAGTGTCTGTACAGTTCCATGCCCGTCCACTGTTCTTATAAAAAGGAATACACTAATGCATAAGAACAATATGAATTGAATGATTTGGAAAATTCTCCAACCTTTGTTTTCCACAATCACCCTCCTGTAACCCCAATCTCTATATGCTGATTCCACCATTATAAGCCGCCCTTGGTGAAATGTCAGGCGCCCCGTTGTCTAATTGAAAGTGCAACACCCGTTAGATTGGAGATTGTCCGGATAACCAGTCCGAAGGGATGTTGCACCTATGGGAGAAGTATATTCGCACCTGTCGGAAGAGGAACGCCAGGTCATCCGGATCGAGATCGGCAACGGCACCAGCATCCGCAGGATCGGTCTGATGCTCGGCCGCAACGCCTCGACGGTCGGCAGGGAGATCGAACGCGACACGTGGTTCCCGTCCAACGAGAACGAGTCCTGACGGCCGTACCGGCCGAAACGGCTGAAGACGGGCCCGTGGACGGGCGGATGCTACATCGCCGGCCCCGCCGCGGCGCAAGGCCGGCCGCAGGCGCGCCGAACCGCGCAGGCGCTACCGCCTGTCATGCGAACGCCTGTGGGCGCGGGTGGCCGAATGGCTGGGTTGCGGCTGGTCGCCGCTGCTCATCGGCGGATGGCCGCGCGTCCTGTTCCCCGACGACTCCGCCATGCGCGTGTGCCCGGAGACCGTCTGCCGTTGGATCCACGCCGACCGCCATCGCCGTGAATGCTGGGCGCGCTGCCTTCCACGCGGCCACGGGAGGCGTCGCAGGCGTGGCGGCGGGAGGACGTCGCGTTTCCCGATTCCCGGACGGGTTCCCATCTCCGAGCGTCCGCCGGAGGCCGGAGACCGCAGCGGTTTCGGCCATTGGGAGGCCGACGGCGTGATCGGCGCCGGATGTAACCCGCACACCGAGGTCGAGAGGAAGACCAGGTTCCTCATGGCCGGGATCGTGCCCGGCAAGACCGCCGGGGAAAGCGTCGGGGCGCAGCCGGCGATGTTCTCGCCGCTGCCGGCCGGCGCGCGCGGGTTCGCCCGCCACACGCGCCTGCGCGACGGGCCGGGCATGGACACGTACTTCGCCGACCCGTACTCCAGCCGACAGCGGGGAAGCAACGAGAACAGGAACGGCATGATCCGCCGGTATCCGCCCAAACGCAGCGAGATCCGGATGGACATGGCCGGGGAACTGCGGGAGATTGTCGACGAGGCCGACAACCGTCCCATGCGCGTGCTGGACTACCGGACACCCGCCGAGGCATTCGCCGACGAACTGCTATAATTGCAGGACCAACAGGGGTGTTGCACCTCTAAATAGACATCGGGCGCTTACTGTGGCGAGAACTGGATCTACAGGGCCAACGTGACACAAATTATCGAAGAACACGGCATCTCAGTCACGGTCCAACGGCAGAATGCCGGAACCGCTCGCCGCATCGTTACCCAATGCATTGGTCTCAATCTTGGTGGTCGGCTACCCCATGCCCCTAATCACAACCCGCATTCCTGCAATCAGGCATCACCACCCGGTCTCAAGCCCATGAGACACTTAAGACCATGACTACCATCATCATGCGCACCTCTGAGGGCGATATCACCATCAACCTGTTCGACGACAAGGCCCCGAACACCGTGGCCAACTTCCTGGGCCTCGCCACCGGCGAGAAGGAATGGGCGGACCCGTACACCGGCCAGCCTTCCCATGGCAAGTTCTACAACGGCCTGACCTTCCACCGTATCATCAAGCAGTTCATGATTCAGGGCGGTTGCCCGCTGGGCACCGGTACCGGCGGCCCTGGCTACGAGTTCGACGATGAGATCGACCCGAGCCTGAAGTTCGACAAGCCGTACCTGTTGGCTATGGCCAACGCCGGTCTGCGTCGCGGCATGGACGGTAAGGTCCATGGCACCAATGGCTCCCAGTTCTTCATCACCACCGTGCCGACCCCGTGGCTGGACGGTCACCACACCATCTTCGGCGAGGTCGCCGATGACGACTCCAAGAAGGTCGTCGATAAGCTCGAAGCACTGGACACCGATCCGATGGATCGCCCGCTCGAGCCGGCCGTAATTCTGTCCGTGAACGTGGCCGAGTAAGACCGACACATATACAGCAAAGGTCCTGATTGGTATTCCAGTCAGGACCTTTTCGTATTCTTGGCTCCCTCTCTGAGGGGAGCTGGCGCCGCAGACGTCTGAGGGGAGTTCCGCAAGCCCGCGCTGCTCCCCTCAGTCAGCTTCGCTGACAGCCCCTCCCGGAGGGGAGCCAAGCAACGGCCTACTTCATCTTGCGCAGTCGAGGTTCGGCGGATTCCTTGGCACCGGTGATGCGGTACACGTCGAACACGCCATCAATCTTGCGCACGGCTGCCAGCAACGAGTTGAGATGCTGCGGATCGGCCATTTCGAAGCTGAACTGGCTGGTGGCCACGCGATCGGAACCGGTGGCGATCGTACCGGAAATGATGTTCACGCCATGGTCGGAAAGCACACGTGTCACGTCCGAAAGCAGGTTTCGTCGATCCAGCGCCTCGACCTGAATCTTGACCATGAACAGGCCCTTGGTGCTGGTCCATTCGACTTCGACCACACGCTCAGGCTGCTTGTTTTTCAGATCGATCATGTTCTGGCAGTCGGTGCGGTGCACGGATACGCCCTGATTACGGGTGATGAAGCCGATGATATTGTCCCCGGGCACCGGCATGCAGCAACGGGCGAGTTTGATCCACACATCGCCCACGCCCTTGACTGATACCCCGGTGGAGCTGCTGGAGGTTTTGCGTTCCATGGGCTTCAGCGGCAGGACTTCCTGCTCGACTTCCTCATCGACCTCGTCGGCACCCGCATCCTTGACCAGATGCGAGATGACGTTCTGCGTGGAGACCTGTCCGTCGCCAATGGCGGCGAACACGGCGTCCGCGTTCGGGAAGTTAAGGTCGTCGGCCACACCCACCAACGCTTCGGGCGTAAGCAATGTGTTGACCGGCAGATTGCGCTTGCGCATCGCGCGGGTCAGTTCGTCGCGGCCCTCCTCGATGGCTTCGGTACGACGCTCCTTGGAGAACCACTGACGAATCTTGTTGCGGGCCTTCGGGCTCTTGACGAAGCTCAGCCAATCGCGTGACGGGCCGGCTGTATCGGATTTGGACGTCAGAATTTCGACGGTATCGCCATTATCGAGCGTGGTGTCGAGCGGCACCAGACGTCCGTTGACGCGCGCGCCCATCGTACGGTGGCCCACTTCGGTGTGCACGGCGTACGCGAAGTCGACGGGCGTGGCGTGAGCGGGCAGGGATACGATTTTGCCTTTCGGCGTGAACACGTAGACTTCGGACGAGCCAAGGTCTTCCTTGAGCGAGCCCAGAAACTCATTGGAATCGGGGGTTTCGCTGGTCCAGTCGGCGAGCTGCTGAATCCATTTGAGATTGTCGGCTTCGGAAAGCTCCTGGTTCTTCTCGTCACGCCTGCGGTCGGACTTGTCCGGCAAGCTCAAGGCGCGGCCGGCCTGGCCGTTTTCCTTGTATTTCCAGTGCGCGGCGATGCCGAATTCGGCGCGGCGGTGCATGTCCCAGGTGCGAATCTGGATTTCGACCGGCTTGCCACCGGGGCCCACCACCGTGGTGTGCAGCGACTGGTACATGTTGAGCTTCGGCATGGCGATGTAGTCCTTGAATCGGCCGGGAACCGGGTTCCACCGCGCATGCACGGCACCGAGCGCCGCATAGCAATCCTGAATGGTGTCGACGATGATGCGCACGCCGACCAGATCGTAGATGTTCGCGAAATCATGGCCGCGCACGATCATCTTCTGGTAGATGGAGAAGTAGTCCTTCGGGCGTCCGGTGACGTATGCCTTGATGTTCTGCTCGTCGAGATCCTCGTTGATCTCCGCCAGAATCTGCTTCAGGTACACATCGCGCTGGCCGGCTCGGCGAGCCACCAGCACCACGATCTCGTTGTAGATCTTCGGGTAGAGCACCTTGAAGCTCAGTTCCTCGAGCTCCGTCTTGATGGCGTTCATACCGAGTCGGTTGGCCAAAGGTGCGTACACGTCAAGGGTTTCACGCGCCTTCTTCTGGGCGGACGTGGTCTTCACATAGCGCCAGGTGCGAGCGTTGTGTACGCGGTCGGCGAGCTTGACCACCAAGGTACGCACGTCGCGGCTCATGGCCACCACGAGTTTGCGAATGGTTTCGGCTTGGGCGGAATCACCCACTTCAAGCTGACTCAGCTTGGTAACGCCATCGACCAGACCGGCCACGGTGTCGCCGAATTCGGCGCGGCATTGATCCAACGTATAGTCGGTGTCTTCCACCGTGTCGTGCAACAGGCCGGCTGCCACCACGATCGGGCCCATGCCCAGATCCGCGAGAATCTGGGAAACGGCCAGCGGGTGGATGATGTACGGCTCGCCAGACTTGCGGCGCTGGGCGGAGTGCTGGATGACGGCACGCCGGTAGGCACGGTCAAGAATGGACAAATCCTCATCGGGGTGATGGGACTTGCACACCTTCTTGATTGGATCCAGCGGATTGAGCGGATCGGCACTGATCTCACAACCCAACTTACGGGCGGCGTACTGCTCGCCATCAATCTCTGCCATGCCAGTCACCTCCCTCGTCATGAAGTTCATTGTAGCCGCGAACCGGAGCCTTGTGCATTCACCTGTTCGCCATCATTGGTTCCACAACCGTTGTTGCCGTCATCACCTTAGTCATTCAACCGGCCTAATCCGGTCAGGACGCCACTCCCGTCGAACCGAACCCGCGTTCGGCGCGATCGGATCCGGGCAGTGTCTCGGCCGGGATGAACCGAGCCTCAACATACCGCTGAATCACCAATTGAGCGATGCGATCGCCCGGATGGAAGACGGCGGTGTGCTTCGGATCGAGGTTGATCAGAGGCACCTTGATCTCGCCACGGTAGCCGGCATCAACGGTGCCAGGCGCGTTGAGCACGGTGACGCCCTGCTTGGCGGCCAGCCCGGAACGCGGATGCACCAACGCCACGTAGCCCGCAGGTAGGGCGATGGCCACGCCGGTGGGAACCAGTGCCCGTTCAAAAGGCTTCAGCGTCACATCGACGGTGGTGATGAGGTCGGCACCGGCATCGCCCGCGTGGGCATAGTGCAGCTGGGCCGGATGTTCGGGGTCGAGGCTTTTGACCAGGACCTCGGTGGATTCGGGCTCGTTGTAGGTCTCGTTGAACGCCATCAGGCGGCGCACTCCTCACACACCGGCTGGCCATCCTCGTCCGTGTAGGCGAGCTGGCTGCGATGCTTGACCAGAAAGCACTGCGAGCAGATGAACTCGTCACCCTGCATGGGGATGACGGTCACCGAGGAATCCTCGTTGCTCAAATCGGCGCCCGGCAGTTCGTAGTCTTCGGCGATGGCGTTCTCATCGTCGTCGATGTCGCTCGAGGCGTTCTGCGAGGACTTCCCCAGCGCCTGCAGCGATTCCTCGTCCTCATCCTTGTTGCGGGGGGAATCATAATCCTGAGCCATCATGGTCCTTTCGTCGTCTTTGGTTCGTAAGTCGATATATATAGCACGGTCAGCGCCGTACTCGCCCATAGGATACACGATTTGAAATACTCGTAAAGTTCGACACGTGGGGCATACTTAAAAGAAGTAATGTCTTTGCGACGGAAAGTGGTGCGAATATGCCAGATGATCGGCTTGAAAAAGCCCGTTTCGTGCGCGTGAGCAAGACGGGGGACCTCGTATTCTCCCTTGGCGGCAGGGAAATGGCTGTGAGCGTGGACGACACGCTCGAACGGGCGATTCTTGAGGCCAAGCAGGTCAGAAGCGAGATGCGACAGGCTCCCCAGCCGCATCAGCAGTCCACTTTGCCGATTTCCCAGATACAGTCGCTGATTCGCGCCGGTGCCGATCCGGCCCGTGTCGCGGAGAAATATCATCTGAGCGAAATGCTGGTACGTCGTTTCTCCATGGCTGTGGAGACCGAGAAACAGTATGCCATCGAACAGTTCCTTGCCGTGGCGGCACCCAAAGACAGCAGGGTGCGCACCATCAGCGAACTGGTGGAACGCACGCTGGCCTCTGCGGGAATCGGCATGGAATCAGTGACCTGGAAATCCACCCGACGTGGACTTGAGCCTTGGCGCATCGTGGCGATATTCACTTCCGCGGGCCGTGAGATCCATGCCGAATGGACGTGGAATATGCACGACAATTCCGTGATGAGCCTGAACAATGCCGCTCGAAAACTGCTCGGCGAACAGAATCCGGAATCAGCCACGGATTCCAAACTCAAGCCGACGATTCCCGAACTGCCCGGCGACTCCGTACGCTCCGCGCGTATCGAGCGCGCCGTGTCTGCTTGGGCGGCTCCTACGCCTTCGATTCCGGCCGCACGGCCTGCCGCAATCCGGCCCTCTGTCACTTCCACAGGTTCCATGCCCCCAGTGGATCTATCCACGTCCATCTCACCGGCCACGACCCAGGCTCATGGCACTACGGCCCCCAGTCCGGTCTCTTCGCAGACCGCCGGGTCTGTTTCGCCATCTGCCGCAGGATTACAGCAATCGCCTGCCACGGCACCAGAGCAGGGCTCTGACAATGTTTCGGACAAGACCATACGGAGTGGCCCCAATGCGCAGCTAGTAGCCACCGAGCAGGAGCGGGCGGCCGAATCCGCCGCCACCGAACATGAGGCACCAGCCAAACCGGCCAAGCGTAAATCAGGACGTTCGGCCGTACCAAGCTGGGACGAGATTCTGTTCGGAGACTGAATTTCCGAATCAGGCCATATCGATCAGGCAGGGAATATCCATTTCCAATGCTGTTTGGGAGCCATGCACGCTCGGCAGGTGGGTGGCCTTGTCTCCTTGCGTACGCGAATCGACGAGGGTCACGGCTCCCGCTGCCTGCACGACCACATCGCCGAGCATTGGCCGGACTCGCTCGCAGACCGGTCCAAACAATCCGTCCGCGATGGCCTCATCCTTGGTCCGCACCAAGGCTCGGTCTTGCAGACAATCGCGCCACCGGCAAGCTATATCCTCAGGTCGTTCATCCGGCTCGGCATACAGCATCAGCGAGCGCGGCTCCCCCCCGACCAGTGACACGCCTCGGGTGAGCTGCGGTTCAACGGCGATGTCAATCCGCTGGTCCATGTCGGTTTGCACCATGCCGTGGTCGGCTACGATGACGATCAGCGTGCCTTTGGGTGCGCTGCGTTTCAGGAGCGCGAGCTGGGCGTCGATATGTTCGAATGCGGCCACCCAGTGTTCGGAATCCCACCCGTAATTGTGGCCGACTTTGTCGGCGTCACGGATGTACAGGTAGGTCAGGCCGGGGGTGCGGGAGGCGCGTGCGGCGGCCAGCACACGATCGCGTGGGGTGACGTTGCCTTGATAGTCGGTGCCTCGCAATGCGGCTTCGGTCAATGGCGATTTGGAGAACTTGGGCAACCCCGAGCTCGTGACGCGCACCTCTTGAGCCGCAAGTTTCTCGAACACCGTCTCCTCGCGCTGCAGGTCGAGCGGATCGACCATGGGCGGCACAGGAATGTGCGGATTGGCTGGTTTGGGTGCCAGCGCGTCTTTGAACTGGATGAGTTGGATGAGCTTATGGCTGGCGGGTTCGAGCTGCGTATAGCCCGCCATTGCGGTCAGTCCCGGGCAGGTTCCGGTACCGAATGCGGCCATGGCCGCCACAGTGGTGCTTGGAGCGCAGGTAGCGATGGGACGCTGATTGGCGCTTTCGTTCATCAGCGAACGCAGATAGGGCGCGTGGCCGAGGCGCATGGCGAGGTTCCAGTAGCCCAGGCCGTCCACGAGCACCACGATGGCCGATTCGGCATCGGGCAGCCCCAACGCGCGCTGGCATGCCTTGGGATCGGCGTGGACCTTGGTGGGGGCCGGATGTCCGATGGCGGCGGACAAGGCGGGCAGCACGGCGGACAGGTGCAGTGCTCCCCCACGCCGATCGGCCGGGGCGTCATCCCCATAGCCCACTGTGGGCACCAGCCGCAGCAACTCGTCCATATCCGGCGTCTCAACACTCATAGTTGCCCATTCAAGTAGCACCCCTCCCCTTGGCTCAGTGCGCAGAGAACGGTTCTCAATAACAACTGTGCGCTCCAACGCACATAATCAAACAAACGCACATCGACTGAAACACTGGAATCACGCCGTTTTATCGGCAAACATGTGCGATTGGCGCACCGAAACCAGCGCACAGTTGTTATCGAGAACCGTTCTCTGCGCACTGTTTCGCGCCCTCCCGCTAATATGGGGGCGTTCGAAAGGGAGTTTCATGGCATCACACCGCAAACCGTCCGCGCAAACCTATGATCCGCGCACGGTCAAGGAGCATATCGTCGAGACGCCGCTGAACGAGGAGATGAGCAAGTCCTTCCTCGAGTATGCGTATTCGGTGATTTACGCACGCGCACTGCCCGATGCGCGCGATGGCTTGAAGCCGGTGCAGCGCCGCATCGTCTACCAGATGGGCGAGATGAATCTGACTCCCGACCGCCCGTATATGAAGTCCGCCCGCGTGGTGGGCGAGGTGATGGGCAAGCTCCACCCGCACGGTGATTCCGCGATCTACGAGGCCATGGTGCGTTTGGCACAGCCGTTCGCGATGCGTCTGCCGCTGGTAGACGGCCACGGCAACTTCGGCTCGCTGGATGACGGCCCTGCGGCCTCCCGTTACACCGAGGCCAGGCTTGGCCCGGCCGCTCTCGGCATGAACGCGGATATCGATGAGGACACCGTCGACTTCACGCCGAACTATGACAACAAGCTCAAGGAACCGACCGTGCTGCCGGCCGCCATCCCGAATCTGCTGGTCAACGGCGGCTCGGGCATCGCCGTGGGCATGGCCACGAACCTGGCCACCCACAATCTGGGCGAGGTGGTAAACGCCGCCAAGTTCCTCATGGCGCATTCGGACGCCACCCTGGAACAGCTGATGCGTTACGTGCCCGGCCCCGACTGGCCCACCGGCGGCACGATCATCGGCCGCGACGGCATCCGTGAGGCCTATGCCACTGGCCGTGGTACGCTCACCACGCGCGCCGCCACGCATATCGAGCATGTCACGGCCCGCAAGCAGGCCATCGTGGTCACCGAGCTGCCGTACATGGTGGGCCCGGAGAAGGTAATCGAACGTATTTCCGACGGTGTGAAGAACCGCAAGCTGGAGGGGATTTCCGGCGCGTTCGATCTGACCGATCGTCATAACGGCACGCGTATCGTCATCGAGATCAAGACTGGTTTCGACCCGCATGCGGTTCTGGTGCAGTTGTTCAAGCACACACCGTTGCAAGACAACTTCGCCATGAACAACGTGGCGTTGGTGGAGGGCCGCCCGCACACGATGGGTCTGAAGGAGATGCTTCAGGTGTGGGTGGACCACCGCCGTGTGGTGATTCGCCGCCGCAGTGAATATCGCAAGAAGAAGGCGCTGGAGCGCCTGCACCTGGTCGAGGGCCTGCTGCTGGCCATGTTGGACATCGACGAGGTGATTCAGGTAATCCGCACCTCGGATGATGCGGATGCCGCGAAGAGCCGTTTGATGGTCGTTTTCGATTTGGACGAGGTCCAGGCTCAGTACATCCTCGACCTGCGTCTGCGCCGACTGACCAAGATGAACCGTATCGAGCTTGAGGCCGAACGCGATGATCTGAAGAAGCGTATCGAGGAGCTGACCCGGATCCTGGCCTCCGCCGAGGCGCTCGACCAGGTGGTCACCGACGAGATGGACGAAGCGGTCGCCAAGTGGGGCTCGCCGCGCCGTACCGTGCTGCTGGATGCCGACCCGGATGGCACGTTGACGCCGGTCGTGGCGCAGGGTGCCGGGGCTTCGGGCGTGTCCAAGTCCGCGCTCGAAGCGGTGAAGGCCGCCACTACGATCTCCTCCGCCGAAGCCGATGTGGCCGCAGCCGCAGCTGCGGCCAAGAAGACCGGCGAACAGTCCACGCTGACCGGAGCCTTGAAGATCGAGGACGAGCCGTGCGTGGTGATGATGAGCGCTACCGGTTTGATTGCCCGTACCACGCCAAGCGCGATGGACGTGTTCAATGCACGATCCACTTCCGATGAGCGTTTGAGAGACGATCAGATCACCACAATCTTCGAGACTTCCACGCGCGCTACGTATGGGCTGGTCACGTCGGCCGGCCGCCTGGTGCTCGCGCATGTGGTTGATTTGCCTGCCTTGCCCGCTACCGCCACATTGTCGCTGAAGGGAGGAGTTCAGGCCGACGAACTGATCGGCATGACCGAATCCACCGATCCGATTCGCGGTGAGCGTGTGATTACGGCGATTGCCATGGAGCAGCCGACGTCCGGCAAGACCAGTGCCAAGGACGAGAGCGAGGATGGCGGGGCCGCCGAGGCCAAGCCGTTGCCGTCGCTGGCTATCGGTACCCGTAACGGTGTCATCAAGCGTTGGAATCGTGAGGCACCCACCACCATGGATTCTTGGCCCGTCATTGATCTGAAAGATGGCGACGAAGTGGTATTCGCCGCCGTGGCCGAGGATGACGACCGTCTGGTGTTCATCTCCTCCGATTCCTCGCTACTGACCTTTGAGGCGAAGAACGTGCGCCCGCAGGGTCGTACTGCGGGCGGTATGGCCGGCATCAAGCTGGCCGAGGGCGCCCGTGTGGCGGCCTTCAACGTGGTTCCCGCCGGCAAGGTGGCATGGACCTATGAAGAGGGCGAGAACGGCTTGACTTCCGGATCCGGTGCAGTGGTGCTCACCGTGGCCGGCGATTCCGATGCACTGCCCGGCACCGAAAACGGCGCGGCGAAGGTCACTCCGCTGGAAATGTACCCCACCAAGGGTCGCGCTACCGGCGGCGTGCGTTCCCAGCGATTCCTGAAGGGCCAGAACACGCTGATTCTTGCCTGGGTGGGCCTCTACCCGTTGCACGCCTCTACATCCGCAGGCTCTCCGGTCGAGCTTCCCAAGCCCGATATGCGCCGAGACGGTTCCGGAGTAGACCTCGCCTCCCCCATCGCCTTCATTGCGTAACCTCAATTAAGCTCCCTCTGATGGGCCGAGCCGTAAAGCAAACACCCCAGTGGGGTGTTTGTAGGCGAGGAGCGAACGATAGTGAGCCAAACACATAGAGAAGAGACCCTAAACCCGACCTACACTAAGCATCAAGGAGGTGGCGATGAGACTACTGGTTGCCGTATCCAATGAACCGTTGGCCCGCGCCATTCGTGGTGCGCTGCTTGCCTGTCGTCATGAGGTGTCCTTGGCAAGCACCGGCAGTATCGCGCTCGCCGCGGTCACCAAGGAGCTATTTGACGCAGTGATTCTTGATGAATCCCTGCTCGGCATTTCCACCGAGCAGCTCATCGAATCCCTACGCAATGCCCGTGCCTCCGTCAAGATTCTGCTGCTGACTTCGACGCCACTCAGCAAAACCATTGGTGAAGGCAGCCGCTGGCGAGCGCTGCCTGACGAGTACGCCCCTATCGAAGAGACGCCCTACAGCTCCTTCAGCGCGAATTCACGCGCAAACAACTCAGATGCCGAAGCCGAACAACGCTCGGACAATGCTGCCTCTAGCGCACAAGCTAACGTACGACGCCCAGATGCCGCGCTGAGCAAACCATTCTCCGATGGCGAACTGCTCTCATACGTCGGCTCGCTTGCCACCGACTCCCCCGCCATGATCATTCGTGGCAATCTCACGTTGGACACCACGAATCACAAGGCCTACTACGCATCCACTCACAGCGCAATCTCACTGTCCCGTCTGGAATACAGTTTGCTTGAAGCGCTGGTCAAGGCTGATGGCCAGTTCGTCAACACCAGCGAGTTGGTCAAACTTATCGGCGGCCCATTCTTCGAGCAACAGGGCTTACTCAAGAACGCCCTCTACACACTGGATAAGAAGCTCACCCGCGCCGGCCTCATCATGACCCAACGAGGCTCCAACTACCGCATTCGATAGCTGGGCTCAATCAGTACAGCCGCATGCCTTGGGGAACGGGGGTGAAGCCGGACTGGTGGAGGATGCGGGCGAAGGGGTGACGGGCGTTGAGGGGTTCGCCATTGATGTCGCTGAATGTCACGGAGCCGGTGCCATTGCGTTTGAGGGCGTAGGCCAGTTCTGTGGCGGCCTTGCGCATTTGTTCGTCGGAATCATTGACAGCGGCTTCATGGCCGACCGATTGATCGAACGCTGTCAGGTGCTTGGCTTTGGCGGCCGCGTATAGTAGCGCGCCTTGCGCATTGAGCACGACCGTGGCTCCGATACGGCGTGCCGGTTTACCCGCACCGGCAGGCGCGTCCGGCCACGCGATGGCGGAGCCACTGAGATTTGCGGGGTCGAGCACACTCAATGCCACCACGGACGGGCCGCGATGCTCTGACGGATGACGCAACGCATCCACGGTGTCGCGCTCGGCAAATTGGGCCGCGCCGAAACCACGGACGAACATGCCTCGTACCAGTCGACCATGCTCCTCCATGCGATTCAATACCGGATACAACGCTGAGTAGCCACCCGGGATATTTTCCTTGTCAATCACCGGCTGCGCGATGACGCCATACCTGTCCAGCAACGTCTCGACCAGTGCGAGTGCCCGTTCGGTCTGGTTGGTGTCTTCGGCTTCAGCTTGCCCGATTACGGCGGACCACAAACCTCCTAACGTCATATCCGTAGTGGCTCGGCGAATCGGAGCGACACGCCCACGACGACGTGATGTAGTGGATTTACGCGGGCTTGCTGCGCCTGCGGTTAATGCACGCACCGGCGCGAAGCTGGAATTGGTGACCTTACCTTGCCAGACCAAGCTCCACAAGGCATCCTTGAACTGCTGTTCGCTCCACTCTTGCGGAATGATTTCGCCGGTGTTTGGATTGATGTCCGGCTCCGAGGTCTCATTCCACGCACGTTTGGCGGCATCCATCAGTTTACGGGCATGGAACGCTCCCCCTGAGTCCAGTGCGGTCAGAATCGCTTCCGGCATGGTGGCGTCTGAGGCGTTCGATGTCGTACCATGTTCCACACCGCTGAACAATATTGAATCCGCCGGATAGAAAGCAACCTCACCGGGGTCCATCGCACTGGTTCCCCCGGTTTTTGAGCCGACCCAGACCACATCGCCGCTGGTCAGCAACTCATCCAGCAATGCAGGTTGGTAGTCTCGTACTCGTGCGGGGAATACTGCCGACTCCCAGAGTGCAGTGGGCAGTGATATGCCCTCCAGCTGCTCGATAACGCGCATGAGCCCGTCAGCACCTTCATATCGTTCGCCGCCGACCGGCCCGATACCTTGTCGGTCGATAAGAAACATCTGGAACGCCTCTGGTTCTACTGGCTTGACTGCTTTACGCGCCTTGGCCAATGAGCGAGACCGAATACGGCGGAATACGTCCTTATGGAGCCACTGTTGGCCTTGCTCGTCATCATCTACAAAGTGGCCTTGCAGCAACTCGCCTTTGGCAGCCAGCACATCCAGAGTGTGCACGGCATCCGTAGCATCGAAGTGCAGGTCGGCTATGAGCTGATCGGCGGTGAAAGGACCATGGGTTTTGGCGTAACGGGTCACGCGACCAGTCACATCATCATCGGCAAGCTCATTCCAGAAAGTGTGCTCCCCCAGTTCCTGTTCGACTTCGCGAATCACGTCCGGGTTGAGCACTTGTGCCATATCGGTGGTGCCGAGCAAGCGTTCGAGCACGTGCGGATCGAGAGACAGCAGTTGCGCGCTACGCTCGGCCTGAGGTTGGTCATACTGGTACATCACCACGCCGACGAAGCCAAAGAGAATGTTCTCGGCGAAAGGCGATGGCGACTCGGTTTCCACGTCCTTCACGGTAATGGTGCCGGCTTGCAATCCGGTCATCACCTCGTTCAGGGCGGGCATGTCGTATACGTCTTGCAAACATTCGCGCGCGGTTTCCAGCAGCAGCGGAAAGTTCTTGGCCATACGTGCGGATTGCAGGAGCTGTGCGGCGCGCAGTCGCTGCTGCCATAGGGGCACGCGACGGCCCGGGTCGGATCGCGGCATGAACAGTGATCGGGCGGCGCATTCGCGGAATCGTGCGGCAAATAGCACGGACTCGCCCACTTGACGCTCTGCATCTGCTTTGAGGTCTTCTGGGCCGAAAAGGAACAGGTCTTGAGCAGGAATATGTCCGTCACCGTCCGGTAGCTGAATGACGATACCGTCATCGGCGGCATATACCTGTCCATCGAAACCGTAGCGTTGGCGCAGTCTGCGGCTGATGGCCATGGACCACGGTTCGTGAACGCGGCGGCCGAAGGGGCTTAACAGCACGATGCGCCATCCGCCGTCTTCATCGCGTGTGCGCTCCACGATAAGGGTTTGGTCGCTGGGGACTGCACCAGTGGCGGCTTGTTGCTCGGAGAGTAGGCGGGCCAAGTTGGTGATGGCGTTGGCATCTAGGCCATCGTGGTGGAGACGGGTGAGGATTGTTGGGATGAAGGTTGGGACAGCTGGACCTTCTGCGGCAGACCTCCCCTCAGTCCGCTTCACGTCTAATCCGGCGGCGATTTCTCGGGTGAAGCGGGCTATGGTACGGCTGAAACCGTAGTCACGGCCAGCGCCTTCACCGTGCCAGAACGGCAGGCGGGCGGTGCGGCCCGGAGCCGGAGTCACGACCACACGATCACGGGTGATTTCCTGAATCTGCCATGTGGAGGTGCCGAGCGTAATGACATCGCCCACGCGCGATTCGTAGACCATCTCCTCATCCAACTCGCCGACGCGACGCTGGCCTTTGCCGGCGTCCGCCTCAGGCAGGACCACGGTGTACAGCCCTCGATCGGGAATCGTACCGCCAGAGGTAACGGCCACTTTCTGCGAACCGGGACGGGCGGAAATCAGGCCATTATCCCGATTCCATACCAGTCGCGGCCGGAAGGCCGAGAATTCCTCGCTGTTGTATTCGCCGGACATCATGCCGATTACCGCATCGAACATGTCACGTGGCAGTTCGGCAAACGGCGCAGCACGGCGCACCGTGGCATACCAGTCATCAGCGTTCAAATCGTGCATCGCGGCAGCGGCCACGGTCTGCTGGGCAAGAATATCGAGCGGATTGCGCGGCACGGTCAATGGTTCTATATCGCCGGCAATCATGGCTTCCAGACTTGCGGCCCCAGTGACGATCTGCTGACGGGTGAGCGGGTAGAACAATGCGTGAGAGACGCCACCGACCTGATGATCGGCACGGCCTACACGCTGCAATCCGGAGGAGACCGACAACGGCGTATCGACTTGAATCACCAAGTCGACCGAGCCCATATCAATGCCGAGCTCCAAACTGGAGGTGGCCACCACGCAGCGCAATTCACCACGTTTAAGCCGTTCCTCAATCATTTTGCGGCGATCTTTGGAAACCGACCCATGATGAGCCATGGCGATGACATCATCGCCCTCATGTGAGCCGACAAGCATGGTGGTGGAGCCGACCACAGCATCGTAATGTGTGGAGAACCCTTCGCGGCCTTCCGGAGAGCCCGGATCCCGCACAGTGTCGGGATTGGTGTCATGCCGGGTCTGCGCATACAGATCGTTCAAGCGCGCAGTGAGTTTCTCAGCCACACCACGCGAATTAACGAACACCAATGTAGTGCGGTGCGCGAGAATCTCATCCAAAATACTGCGTTCCACCACGGGCCAAATGGAACCGGAGGTACGGTCGCCCGCCGCTCCAACCAACGCGGAGGAATCGAACGCATCACTCGCATCAGAATCGTCCCCAGAAGTGGAAGAAACATCTCTATCATCCACCGGCACAATGCCCCTGCGTTCAGCAAGTCGCTGCATGGCCGGCGTGACACCACTGATATGCGGAGCGGACCGTTCAGCATCCACGCCACCGACACGCTGCTTGGCATTCACGGACTGCAAATCACGCATGTTTTCCAACGGCTCAATCATGCGCAAATCCATTGCAGGCCGCCCACCGGGATTCACGATGGTAACCGGTTGCCCGCCGCCCAGGAATCGCGCCGCCTTTTCAGGCGGATTCACCGTAGCGGATAGACCAATGCGCTGCATATGACGATCGCCGCGGCCAGCATCGATGGCGGCATCACCGCCCTCATCAGCATCTGCATCGATTGCATCTCGCTTGCGCGATTCTGCGACAAGGTTCTCCAGCCGTTCAAGGCTTACCGCCAAATGTGCGCCGCGCTTGGTGCCCGCCACTGCATGAATCTCATCGACGATCACCGTATCGACAGTGCCGAGAATCCGCCCTGCCTTCGAAGTGAGCAACAAGTACAACGATTCTGGCGTGGTAACGAGGATATCCGGTGGATGGGAGGCTATGCGCCGCCGCTCCTGTGCGGTGGTGTCGCCTGAACGAGTGGCGACCGCGATCTTCGGCACGGGCAGCCCTTGCGCCTCGCATTGTGCAGCAATGCCCTCCAAAGGCTGTTCTAGGTTCTTGGCCACATCGGCCGCGAGCGCCTTTAACGGCGAGATATACAGCACACGCACACCGGCACGCCGCGTGCGTGGCACGGTCATCAATCGGTCGATGGCTGAGAGAAACGCGGCCAATGTTTTGCCGGAGCCGGTAGGGGCGATGACCAAGACATTGCGACCGGAATGGATTGCCGGCCATGCCTGAGCCTGTGCCTCGGTCGGCTGACCGAAGGCATGCTCGAACCAGATCTTGGTGGGTTCGGAAAACAGGCTCAGGCTTTCGTACATATGTACGATTATAGGTCAGCTGAAGTAGGCGATGACTTCTTCGGCGGTACCGTAGGCACTTTGGGCACCGAGCTTGGTGGCCGCATAGGCGGAGACGTAGGAGCCGATTTGCGCGGATTGCAGCAGCGTATGACCGGCGGCCAAGCCAGCCAGCACGGTCCCCATGAACGAGTCGCCGCAACCGGTGGTGTCCACTGCATTGACTTGCGCGGCGGATACGCGATGCCAACGTCCGTTCTCGATCACCACCGATCCCGACGCACCAAGCGTCGCTATCGCCCGGTCGAATCCGTAATCGGTGAATCGTTCGGCGACCTCGTACCAGTCGAGTGATTCCACGTCATCATCCGGCAGGCCCAGCAGTTGAGCCACTTCATGCTGGTTGACCAGCAGAATATCCGTGGCTTCCACCAGTTCGTGAGGCAGCTCGTCCATAAATGGCGAGTCGTTGAGCAGCACGGTCACGCCAGCGTCATGCGCGGTCTGCGCGGCGGCGATAACGGTGGCAATCGGGCTCTCCAAACACAGTCCCAATACCGCGCATTCGGCGATGGTCGTGCGATGTGATTGCACATAGCCGGCACTTGCCTTGGCATTGGAACCCGGCGAATAGACGATGGTGTTCTCGCCCTCAGCGCTCACGGTGATTACCGTGGTGCCGCTGGGGCCTTCGACATGCAGGATATCGGCGGTGTCGACGCCGGCCTCATCCAGCTTGCTTAATAGGAAGTCCGCGTTGGAGTCCTCGCCCACCGCGCCCAGCAACTGGACATTGACACCGAGACGAGCGGCGGCAGACGCCTGATTCGCGCCCTTGCCGCCCGGCAGCACTTTCATGGCACCACCATTGACGGTTTCACCTGGCTTGGGTAGTCGTTTAGTGGTTACGGTGTAATCGGCGTTCATCGAGCCGACCACGATTACCGAGCCCGGCGCATCCTTCAGCGCTTCCAATCGTTCCCGTACGGGCTCGGGCATCTGTTCATGTTCTTCTTCACTTATCACCATGGGCTCCAAGCATAGTAGGCGTCGGGCCCAAATACGCATATGATCAGCCGCGCAACTTGCGAAGACGCTCGTGCATGGCCACCATCAGCACCAAGAGCACCAGCAAATACCACGGGTAGAGACTGATTGTCGCATATTGCGCGATGATGCCGAACAGTGGCGGCATGAGCAGTGAGCCCACATAGGCGCAGGCCATCTGCACGCCGACGATGGCCTGCGATTTGTCTTCGCCGAAGTAGGCCGGCGTCGAGTGGATGACGCACGGATAAATCGGCGCGCACCCGAAGCCGATGACCACCAGCCCAACGACCACGCCAAGGTGGTGAGGCAATGGCACGAACATGGTGAGGATGCCGGCGAACACCAGCACTTGGCCGAGGCGAATCATGACCGGGTCCTTGAATCGCATGGTCAGGAAGCCGGAAAGCGCACGGCCCACGGTGATGCCTACGTAGAATAGGCTGGCCCAGCTGGCGGCGGTGATCTTGTCGATGCCGCTGTGCATCACCATATAGCGGGAGGCCCACAGGCCCGCCGTAGATTCGACGGCGCAGTAGCAGAAGAACATCACGAGGATTTCCTTGGCACCGCGAATGGCGAGCACGCCGGCCACGCCGAGCGGTTTGCGTTCAGCAACAGACACCCCTTCAGCAGTGCCAAATCTCTCGGCATTGCCGTCAGATGATGCGGTGTCATCGGTCGATTCGCCGACCGCAATTGCGCCACGTTTCTTCCACAGCGGCAGGCTCAGCACCAGGATGACGGTCAGCATCACCTGCAGGATCGCGATGTACCGATAGCCCCACGGCCAACCTTGGCCTTGAGAGAGCGCATAGCCCATGATGTAGGGGCCGACCGATGCGCCGACGCCCCACATGCAGTGCAGCCAGCTCATATGCCGGCTTTCGTAGTGAATGGCTACGTAGTTATTGAGCGCCGCATCCACTCCGCCCGCGCCAAGGCCGTATGGTATGGCGATGGCCAACAGCACCCAGTAATTCGAGGTAACGGAGAAACCGGCCAAGGCCGCCGCAGTCAACGCCACCGAAACGGCGGTGACCTTGCCTGCCCCGAATTTCAATGTCATTCGGTCCGAAAGCAGCGCCGAGACGATCGTGAACATGGAAATCACCGCGGAGATGCCGCCGGCCCACGCCACCGGCACGTTCAGATCCTGGCTCATGGTGGGCCATGCGGATCCGAGTAGCGAATCCGGCAATCCCAGACTGATAAACGCCACATAGATGACGGCAAGCAACAGACTGGCCATGTCCCATCTCCCATTCACAGTACGGCACCGGTTGTGATAACGATGTCATCAGTCTATCGAATAGCGCTTCAGCAACACGCAAACATCACAGTTTGGAGTCTTGCCCGCAGTACACCGGCGTGGAATCGGCTACGCCGCGCGGGTCAAAGCCGATGATGTCGTAGTTGTCCTTGAGATAATCGGCGGCGGTGCACTCGATGAAATCCTGATGATATACCGCAGCACCCTCTGACGAAATAGCTGTCCGCCAAAGACGGACTGAGGGGAGAGAAATACGAGTAGCCCGCTACTACCCGAGGCCTCTCCCCCAGTCAGCTTCGCTGACACCCCCTCATCAGAGGGAGCTTGAGATAGGACGGTCAGGTATCGATCTTGGAGCGGTCGAAATCGTCGGCGTTGTCGACGATGAACTGCTTGCGCGGCGGCACGTCGTCGCCCATCAGCAGGCTGAAGATCTCGGATGCCTGGGCGGCGTCCTCCATACGGATGCGGCGCAGCATACGCGTGCGCGGGTCCATGGTGGTGTCCGCCAACTGGTCGGCGTCCATCTCGCCCAGACCCTTGTATCGCTGGATGTCGTCGTTGTATCCGATGCGCTTCTTGTCGAGGTCGGCCAGTTTGCCGGCCAGCTCGTCATCGGAATACGTGTAGATATATTCGCCCTTGTGCGAGCCTGTCAACGCGATGCGGTGCAGCGGCGGCACGGCGGCATACACGTAGCCGTGTTCGATAAGCGGCCGCATGTACCGGTAGAACAGCGTCAGCAGCAGGATACGGATATGAGCACCGTCCACATCAGCATCGGTCATCATGATGATCTTGTGATAGCGCGACTGTTCGATGTCGAAGCTCTGGCCGGAGCCGGCGCCCACCACCTGGATGATGGCCGCGCACTCCTTGTTGGAGAGCATCTGCGTGATCGACGCCTTCTGCACGTTCAGAATCTTGCCTCGAATCGGCAGCAGCGCTTGGAAACCGGCGTTGCGGGCGGCCTTGGCGGTACCGAGTGCGGAATCACCCTCGACGATGAACAGTTCGGCCACGTCGTCATTGCCCGGCTGGCAGTCGGAGAGTTTGGCCGGCATCGAGGCGGATTCGAGCGCGTTCTTGCGGCGCGTGACCTCCTTGGCCTTGCGCGACTGGATGCGTGCGTGCATTTCGCCGACGATCTTCTCCAGCACGCGGCCGGATTGTTCCTTGTACCCGCGCTTGGAGCCGGTGATCATCTCGCCGAATTGCTTGTCGGTGAGCCGGGTGACGATCGGCTTGACCTGCGCGGTGCCGAGCACATCCTTGGTCTGGCCTTGGAACTGAGGTTCGGCCACGCGTGCGGTGACCACGGCCACGAGTCCGGCTTGGATATCGTCGCGCTCCACCTTCATGGCGGAGTCCTTCATGTTCACCTTGAGCTTGCGGGCGTTGTCTTCCACCGCCTTGCGAATCTGCTTGGTGATGGCGTTCATGAAACCGTCCACGTGAGTACCGCCGCCGGGCGTCTCCACGATGTTCACGAAGCTCATGATTGTGGTGTCATAGCCGTTGACCCATCGCAGGGCGATGTCCACGCCGCAGGTGCGTTCGATTTCCTGGGCGTGCAGTTCGCCGCCCTCACCCACGGCCTGGGTCTCCTCCTTATAGGTGCCCTCGCCTTGGATGCGCCAGATGTCGGAGATCGGCTCGCCTTTGGACAGGAAGTCGACGAAGTCCTTGACGCCGCCTGTGTGCAGGAATTCCACGACGCGCGGGTGCGCGGGCTGTTCGCCGAACGCGCCATCGACGACCTGGTCGCCGGCCGTCAGCGAGAAGTCCTCCTCGGCCGGGCTCTCGGCATCGTCGGACTGGGATTCGGCGGAGTCGTCGAAGAGTTCGGCATCGCTGGACGAGACATCCAAGGCCGGTGCCTGGTCTTGCGCAGGTTCGACTGTTGTGTCATCAGTGGCCTCGACGGTGTCAGTCGCCGCCGTTTCCGGTACGTTTTCGTCGATGATGGTGATTTTGAGGCCGGGCACCAGGAAGCTGGTCTGACGCACGCGGTCGATGAGCTGTTCGTATGAGAACTCGGCGGTTTTGTTGAAGATCTCCGGATCATACCAGTAACGAATACGGGTACCAGTGGTTTTGGGAGATACCTTGCCGATGATTTCCAGCTCGGTGGGTCGGTTCTTGCGAGTGCGCTTGAACGGGGAATCGGGAGACGGATTGGCCGGGTCGGCATCCGTGTATACGCCAGGGTGACCTTGGTGGAAGGTCATGTGGTGCGTCTTGCCGTCACGATCCACTTCGACGTCCAGTCGGGAGCTCAGGGCATTGACCACGGAGGAGCCCACGCCGTGCAGGCCACCGACGGCGTTATAAGACGAGTTGCCGAACTTGGCACCGGCATGCAGTTTGGTCAGCACGACCTCCACGCCGGACAGGCCGGTTTTCGGTTCCTTGTCCACCGGGATGCCTCGGCCATTGTCCGCGACTTCCACGGAACCATCGGTGTGCAGGGTGACCACAATGTCGTTGCAGAAGCCGGCCAAGGCCTCGTCCACGGAGTTGTCGATGATCTCCCACAGGCAGTGCATAAGCCCCTGCGAGTCGGTGGTGCCGATGTACATGCCCGGACGCTTGCGTACCGCATCCAAGCCCTCAAGAACAGCTAGGTCCTTGGCACCGTATTCTTCTTTGGGCATACAGTCCTATTTTTCTCTTCAAATGCTTGGCTCCCCTCACAGAGGGGAGCCAGATGATCATTGATCCAGGAAGTCGCGCAGGGTCTGCGAACGGGACGGGTGGCGCAGCTTGGACATGGTCTTGGACTCGATCTGACGGATGCGTTCACGGGTCACGCCATACACACGGCCGATGTCGTCCAGCGTCTTCGGCTGGCCGTCTTCCAGGCCATAGCGCATCTTGATGACGCCGGCCTCACGCGGAGACAGGGTTTCCAGCACCTGCTTGAACTGTTCCTGCAACAGGGAGAAGGCCACGGCGTCGGACGGAGCGATGGCGTCGGTATCCTCAATGAGGTCACCGAACTCGGAATCGCCATCCTCGCCAAGCGGGGTGTGCAGGGAAATCGGCTCGCGGCCGTACTTCTGCACTTCCTGCACCTTCTCAACCGGCATATCCAGCTCGCGGGCCAGCTCGTCCGGCGTAGGTTCACGCCCCAGATCCTGCAGCATCTGGCGCTGTACACGGGACAGCTTGTTAATCACTTCGACCATGTGCACAGGCACGCGAATGGTGCGGGCCTGATCGGCCATGGCACGGGTGATGGCCTGACGAATCCACCACGTGGCGTAGGTGGAGAACTTGAAGCCCTTCTTCCAGTCGAACTTCTCGACGGCACGAATCAGACCAAGGTTGCCTTCCTGGATCAAATCAAGGAAGAGCATGCCGCGACCCGTGTAGCGCTTGGCGAGCGAGACCACAAGTCGTAGGTTGGCTTCCAGCAGATGGTCCTTAGCCTTCTTGCCGTCGGCGGCGGCCCACTTGAGTTCACGCTTGCGCTTGAACTCCATGCCTTCGCTTTCGGTGTCGAGCAGGTGCTGGGCGTACAGGCCGGCCTCGATGCGCTCGGACAGGTCGACTTCCTGCTCGGCATTCAGCAGGCTCACACGGCCGATCTGCTTCAGGTAGTCCTTGACCGGGTCGGCGGTTGCGCCGGCCGCAATCACACGACGCTTCGGATTGCCCGAGGGGATGATGTTCTCTTCCTCATCATCCGTGTCGGAGACCACGTAGGCACCCTTTTCCTTGGGCTGCTCGGGTGCCTTGGACTTGGCTTCTTCCTCGTCCTCGTCGTCTTCCACATCATCGTCGTCGGCATCGTCCTCATCGAGGTCTTCGTCGTCGGCATCGTCTTCGTCAACGTCGTCAAGATCCTCGTCGAGGTCGTCAACGTCCAAATCGTCGTCGTTGACCTCGGCATCGTCATCAAGCTCGTCATCGACCTGAGTGTCCTCGTCTTTGACGAGCTCATCGTCCTTGGCCTTCTTCGCGGTTTTCTTCGCAGCGGACTTGCGCGTGGTCTTTTTCGAGGGCTCTGCGGACTTGGACTTCTTGGCGGAAGTCTTGCGTGCGGTGGTCGTAGAGCTGGCCTTCTTCTTGGTCTCGGTCTCCTCGCTGGACTCGGCTGTCTGCTTGGTTGCCGTCGTTTCCTTCGTGGCCAAAACTGCTCCTCCTGATCTCTCGCCGTGAAGTGCATATACCACATGGGCCCACTTCTGGCAAGGGCAAATCGTCAACTATGTGAGTAAACCACCCTCCACGGACGATTATTCCCACATCGTTGCCCGACGTGTTGCCGATCACCACACGCTTTCCTTCCGCGCATCGCGCGTAAAACCTCGGAAATCCGCCGTTTCTGTTCACTCAGCCCGAGCACCATGCCGGTGCCACGCCTCGATCGGCGGCTGAGAATATCATCGCCGCCAGCGAACAATCCTCATCGAGCAGCAGGCATCGCAAGGCGAACACCATTGCTCGCGGATCGCCCAGCCACCATAAGGTGTAGGCGATTACGGCCAATGGCTGTATGCAGTACGGCACCGGTGAGGCTTCGGCGATATCGAGCAACATACCGATGCCGGCATGGCAACGCTCCTTATCCGGCATCATGCCTTCATCCTCGAATGCGCAAGTCAGCAGCTCGCCCATTCGTGTTCTCGTACGCGCCAGATGCGGTCGCGCCGCGAATTCCATAAGCCATGACTTGGGGCAACGGCTTTCATCAATAACCAACGAGAGAATCAGCGCATCACGAATCGATAAGGTCTCACGCATGCCCACCGCAAACGCGGCCATCGTCTCTCGGCCTAGGTCGGTGTTCCCGGCATCAAGACAAGACAGCCATTCGTCCAATGGTTCGGCCACCCAGTCGGCATTAGCCTGTTGCGCGCCTCGAAGTCGTCGATCATTGCGAAATTCCTGTGATCTCGTCTCCAACTCGTCAAAGCCAAAGGGCTCCGTCTGCTCGGCGGCGTACCGTTTGGCGTGTCGGCTCTTACGCGGCTTGTGCGGCGTGTTGTTGTTCATCATGTCCTCCTTGACTAATGGTGTGCAATCTATTGGTGTTGTGGTGCGCGCCGAGCCGGATAGCTCATGCGCCGAGGGGGTGTGTGCCCACTATGGCTGAAAACGCCGTATGACGCAGGAAAAAACGACCATTGTGGTTCTAGCTTCAAAACCCTTGATTCCCAACGTTCTTGTGTTCTTCAAACCCTGTGGATAAGTTATTAGGCATGTGCACAACTGCTAACAACCGCGAAATCATCGAGCCACGCATCATTCAGTTGGTGCGGGAACTGACTGCCGCCCCCGCCACCGACGAGGTTGCCGACGCCCTGAAACCGGTGATGGAACAGGTTGTGGACCAAGCCGCCTCCTCCAGCCAAGGAGGCAAACGACTGCGTGCGCTGCTCGCATTGGACGCCTTCGATATTCTTGCCGGCGACGTGACGCCTGATCGGCGTGACGCCATGATCGACCTGGCCTGCGCCATTGAAGTGTTTCAGACGGCCGCACTGGTGCATGACGACATCATCGACGAATCCGATCTGCGCCGGGGCAAGCCTTCCGCACATCATGCCTTGGAACAGGCCGTACACAGCGGTGCCATAGGCCGTGGCTTGGGCCTGATGCTCGGCGACATTCTGGCCACCGCCTGCATTGAAATCACACGCCGATCCGCCAGCCGTCTTCCCAACACCGATGCCCTGAACGAGGCGTTTCTTACCATGCAACGCGAGGTGGAAATCGGCCAGGTACTGGACTTGGCCGTCGAGATGACCCCACTGTCCAATCCCGAAGCTCTGGCGAACGCCTCATTGAACGTATTCCGCTGGAAGACAGCCAGTTACACCACCATCGCTCCACTGCTGCTTGCACTGCTGGCCGCAGGAGAGAGCCCGGATCAGGCCAGGCATTGCGCGTTGGCCGTCGGCCGGCCGCTCGGACTGGCGTTCCAACTGGCGGATGACCTGTTGGATGTCGTCGGATCAAGCCGCAATACCGGAAAACCAGTTGGCGGAGACATCCGAGAAGGCAAACGCACAGTGCTGTTGGCTGATGCTCTGTCTGCGGCAGATACGGCGGATAAGGCCGATCTGATTGCCATCTTCGAAGAAGATTGTCGCAATGACAACCAGGTGGCCCGCACCATTGAACTGTTCACGTCGACCGGTGCTCTTGATCGATCCCGCGAGCGCATCGCTGCCCTATGGGGTGAGTCCCGTAAGGCGATTGCCGGTCTTGAGCTGAATTCCGAAGCGCAACGCCGTCTGACCGAGGCTTGTGCGCGATTCGTCCCCGAATCCTTGCGATAGTCCACAATGCGAGCCGCCGGACCATGAGACCATGAACACCGGTGAAAACCCGTGAAAACTATGCGCTGATGCTCCGGCCGCGTAACCGGGGCCATGTACACTGAACATGTTTAGTCGTGATTAAAGGAACCGTACGATACAACATGAGTGAGAACGAGCCCGCACAGATGATTGAGGGACGCTACCGCATCGTGCGCAATATCGCCGAGGGTGGTATGGCCACCGTGTATGAGGCCATCGATGAGCGTCTGGGGCGCACCGTGGCGATTAAGGTCATGCACACACAACTCGCCAAAGGCCCGCATCGGGAGCAGTTCGTCGAACGGTTCCGCCGCGAGGCCAATTCGGCCGCGTCCATCGCCAACCCGCACATCGTTCAGGTGTATGACACCGGCGAGTTCAATGGACTTGATTTTCTGGTCATGGAATATGTGCATGGCGTCAATCTGCGGCATGAGATGAACGCCCAAGGCACATTCTCCGTACGTGAGACGCTGCGCGTGGTCGCGGAGACGCTGGATGGTCTGGCTTCCGCACATCGCGCCGGCGTGGTTCACCGTGACATCAAGCCCGAGAACATTTTGATCAATGATCGCGGCCATGTGCAGATCACTGATTTCGGTCTGGCCAAGGCCGCCAGCCAGGCCACATTGAGCTCCACCGGCATGCTATTGGGCACCGCCGCTTATCTGGCTCCCGAAATGATCGAGAACAATCAGGCCACCGCGCAAGGCGACCTGTATTCGGTGGGCATCATGGCATGGGAGATGCTGACCGGCAAGGTGCCGTTCGATTCGGATAATCCGGTGACGCTTGTTTTCAAGCATGTTCATGAGGACGTGCCGTCCGTGGCCACGGTCTGTCAGGGCATTGATCCGTCCGTGGCGGCGTTCATCGCCCATCTGACCGCGCGTCAGGTGGATGCCCGCCCCACCGATGGCGCGGCAGCAGCTGAGGAATTGAGCCAGTTGGCCGCCAAATTGCCGCTGGAGGCGTGGCAATACCGTTTGCATGCCGAACCCATCGGAGGTGATCATACCGATGCCACCGCTGCAGCGCTGGTAGGCAATATCGCCGAGCAGGCCCCGCTGACCGGCGTACCTGCCGGTGCAGCAACGTTCAAGCCGTCCGTACCAGCGTTTTTGGCCGATGATGTCGCAAGCAATACCGTCGATACCGGTGGCGCCGCAGACGTCAATCCTCCGGCTCCTCCGGTCGCCCCCACCACGGCACTTGATTCGTCGACGCCAGCCGATGCTTCGGCTCCCCATAAGACGCAAATCATGGCACAGTCCGGCAGCGAGACACAAGTGCTGCCTCAGGCCGGCGATGCCTTCACCCGAGCGCTTGCCTTTTCCGATGAGCCGGACGTCGCTTCCAACGGCACCGGGCCAAAGAAGCAGCGCAGCAAAAAACCGCTCATCATCGTACTGGTGATCGTGCTGGTACTGGCTGCAATCGGCGGAACCGCCGGCTGGTGGTGGTTTGCCGGACCGGGCAGCTATTGGAGTGTGCCCAAGCCGGATGACGTGACCTGCGATGCGAATGCAAGCACCGAATGCTCGTTGGCCAGCGCGGATTGGGCCACGTATGAGAGCACGTTGAAGGCTCTCGGCATCCCCTACAAGACGCACAAGGAATACAGCGACGACGTGGCGGAAGGCAAGATCATCTCTTCTTCCGTGAACAAGACCAAGGCCGTTGTGAACAGCCGCATAAGCAAGCGAGCCAATCAGGAGCTTACGGTGGTGGTGTCCAAGGGCGTGCGGATGACCACCATCCCGAAGGATATTCTCGACGCGAATTCGGCCAATGGCAAGGACCCGTTGAACGCGCTCAAGAAGGCCGGCTTCGATAATGTCAAGCACGACGAGTCGAAGGATGAGTATTCGATGGACACGCCGCAGGGTGTGGCATTGACGATCTCCCCTGATCCCGGTACCACGGCCAAGCACAACGATGAGGTGACGGTTACTTTGAGCAAGGGACCGATGCCGGTGACCATGCCTAACATCGTCGGTAAGACCCAGGATGAGATGCAAGCCGCGCTCGGCGAGTTGAAGCTCACGGCCAATGTCACCGAACAGTACGATGACAAGGTCGAGGCCGGCCAAGTCATTTCCGCGTCTCAGGAAGCCGGAGCCCAGCTGAAGTGGGGCGATAGCGTGGACGTGGTGATTTCCAAGGGTCCGGAGATGGCGACGATACCGTCCGGCCTTGTCGGCAAACAGGAAAGCGCCGTAACCAAGACACTTGAAGGTCTCGGGTTCGAGGTGAAAACCGACAAGGTGCTCGGTGGCCTGTTCGGCACGGTACGTACCGTGAAAAGCGGCGATACGGACCTCTCCAACGGCGGCAAGATTCGCCTGCGCGACGCCAACGGCAACCCCACCGTCATCACCCTCACCATCGTGTGAGATTTGAATGAGGCTCCCTCTGTCTTCAGACGAGGGAGCCTCATTTGTTAATTACTTTTCGGCTTCTTCAGCGGCCTGCTGGGCCTTGAGCTCGGCCTTGACCTTCTGGGCGTATTCGTTCACGAATTCCTGACCGCTCATTTTCTGGATTGCGGCGGAAACACGATCGGTCAGCGAACGCAAATCATCATGTGTAATCTCATCGGCCGGCTTCTTGGCAACTTCAATCGGCTTGCCATACAACACCTTGGTCTTGCCCTTCTTGGGAATCGACGTGCCAATCGGCTGCAGCTTGTCCGAGCCGATGATGGCGGTCGGAACAATCGGGCAACCGGTCTCGAGCGCAAGTCGTGCGGCACCGGTGTGTCCCTTGTACAGTCGACCGTCCGGGCTGCGCGTGCCTTCAATGTGGATACCGAACAGGTGCCCATCCTCGATAATCTCGCGTGCGTGCTTGAGTGCGCCAAGCGACTTGCTGCCACCGGAACGATCAACCGGGAACACGCCCACGGACGTGAACCACCACTTCTTGAACTTGCCCTTCAATCCCTTGCCCTCGAAGTATTCGGCTTTGCCCATGAAGTGCACCATGCGCGGGCAGGTAATCGGAATCAAAGCATCGTCGATCACCGCCAGATGGTTGGCTGCGATAATCGCGCCGCCCTCTCGCGGCACGTTATTCAGTCCGCTGACAGCAGGGCTCAAACGATGATGAGCAATAGGGCCGAGACCTTTGACGAAGAACCAGTAGAGCACTTGGCATTCCTCCCGCAGACGAACTAGCCATTGGCCGGTCGCCTGATTAGAGTGACAGTTATGACTGAGAACCAGAATAGCAATGCCGACGGAGAGCGGCCAACCCCCACGCCGGGCAACGGACAGGATTCCGGTACTTCATCCAAGTCGTCGACTCCCGGTGCCGCCGGACAAGCCACGAATGGTGCCGATACACCGCAATCGCATGACGCGAACGATTTGGATGCGGCGTGGGCCGCGTTCGAAGCCGAGCATCAGGCCGACTTGCATGACGTGGCTTCCTCCAGGCAGGCCAAAAAGTTCGAGAAGCAGGCCAAGAAACGCGAGAAGGAGGCGCTGCTTTCCGTAGATGACTTGGATATCGGCTCGTTCACCGATGATGCTCGCCCGAGCCGTGGCGGCAAAAAAGGCAAGCAGTCAGGTCCCCGTGATTTCACCGGCTCCAGCTGGCTGGATACCGATAATGTGATGGACGCCTATGATGATGGCGGCTTCACTCCCCCGAACCCTGATCTTGGTCCGGTCAAAGCGTCTACGGTACTGCTGACGGCGTTGCTTATCATTGGTCTCGTAGGCGAAGCGGTGATGATATTCGTCCCCGGCTTGAACGCGATTCCTCTCTTGGGCGCGCTGCTCAATATTCTCTTCGGGCTGGGCGTCATTTTGGGCTTGGGTGGATTGGTGGCCAAAATCCTCAACCGCAAAGACCGCCCCGGTGATCAGGGCGGCTATTACGACGACGGCGCGAGGGTGTAGCTCGCGTAGGCTGTGTGGTCCTTGGCTCCCCTCTCTGAGGCTGAGCCGTTAAGCGAACAGCCCAGCGGGCTGTTTGTAGGCGAGGTGTGAGAGATAGCGAACCAATGTATTGCGGGCGTGGCTCGTCCGTAATTGCGGCCGAGCCACGATAGGTCACGAATTGAAGTCGATGGACTCCTGTAACTCGGCAATCATGGCCTTGATGCGGGCGTCGCCTCCCCACCAGTTGAGACGGATCGTCACGTCCCCTTTGGCCGGCACAACCGGCACATCAGCGGCACCAAACCGAAGTGCCGCACGCCGCAGTCACGCACAAGGCCACGGCCGCCATAACAGCCGCCATATAGACACATAAGCCCCCTCATCAGAGGGGGGCTGAGTACGGTGTATCACGCCTTGGACTTGGCGGTTTCGATCCACTTGTCGAACAGGGCTTCGGCCTTGCCGGAATCGACGGTTTCCTCGGCCAGCTTGTAGGCTTCGGCGAAACGCTCGGCCAGTGTGCCGTTGCCGACCAGATTGCCGTCAGCCACGATGGCGGAGGCAGCGTTGAGCAGCGCGGTGGTGCGGGACGTAATGTCCTTGCCGGCCAGGAAGTCCTTAAATGCGTTGGCGTTGACGTCCGGCACGCCGCCCTTGAGCTGGTCGACGGTAATCTTGGCGAGACCCAGATCCACGGTCGGGTCGAACTCGGTTTCGGTGACCTTGCCGTCGCGAATCTCCCAGACGGAAACCGGGCCGGTGGGGGCGAGCTCATCCATGCCCTCATGCGAAGTGTAGACCAAGCCGGACTGACCACGGCTGGCGTAGACGGCAGCCATGATCGGGCTCACCTTGCGGTTGGCGCAGCCGATGGCCACGTGTGCCGGGTTGGCGGGGTTGGTCAACGGTCCCAGGATGTTGAAGACGCACGGAATGCCGAGCGCGGCACGAATCGGGCCCACGAAGCGCATGGCCGGGTGGAAGGTGCGGGCGAACGCGAAGGTGATGCCCACCTCGTCGCCCACTTCGCCGACGGCCTCCGGCTTCAAATCCAGCGGCAGGCCGAGGTCTTCGAGCACATCGGCGGCACCGCACTTCGAGGATGCAGCGCGGTTGCCGTGCTTGACGATCTTCACGCCGGCTGCAGCGGCGGCCACGGAGCCCATGGTGGACAGGTTCACGGTGGCGAAGCCGTCACCACCGGTGCCCACGATGTCGGTGGTCCCACCGGAAACGTTCAGCGGCACGGCGTGGGAGACCATGGCCTTGGCGGCACCACGCACCTCGTCGGCGGTCAGTCCCAGCTGCTGCTGCATAGCGAGCGCGGCACCCACGGCGGCCGGATTGGCGTTACCTTGCATCAGGTCGTCCACGAACCACTCCGATTCCTCAGCAGTAAGGTGGTCTCCCCCGACCAGCTTGGTGAGAATCGACTTCCATGTGATCTCGGCCATGATGCCCTCCTTGGCGTTTCCTACGCCGTGTGATGTATGTTCGCCGCTCATTGTAATGGTTCGTCATTTCAAGGCCCTGAATCTTCCATATTGCAAAATATGGCGCTATTGCTGTTTTCGTGGATGTCGGTTCGTCGTCGAGCCGTTGGTTTCGTAGGCGTGAGGGGCGTTCCCGCGTATTCTGTTTTCCGACCAAAGAAATGAATCACGAAGAACGCCTGGGCAAAAGCCCATTCACCGGATTGCCGAACGTCAAAGGCACGGTTGCAGAGGATGCGCGGATCACGGATTCGCCGCCGCGTTCCGAACCCGTGCTCGAGATCCGGGTGCGTCCACGTGCGGGTATGCTCCGATGCTCCCGATGCGGAAGGAGGCGCCGCGGGCATGACCAGGGCGGCGGCGTGCGGCGTCGTGGTCGCTTCCGTGCCGTGGGCCGAGCCGGGCAGCCGGTCCACACGCGATTTCGGAACGCGCGTGGCCGATGAGCGTCGCGAACCAGAAGACCGTAAGCGGTTTTCCGCACGTCGCGTGGCGCGCCGCCGGAAGACGCCGCCCATAGGGTCGCCGAACGGTTGAAAGCGTCGATGCCGTCTCCGTTCGGCGGCCTCACGTCGATCGGCGTGGACGAGACCGGCTACCGCAAAGGCCACACGTGCATCACCGTGGTCGTCGACCACGAACGGCATCGGGCGATATAGGCGCACGACGGGTACGGCAGGGACGTGTTCGGCCTGTTCTTCCAAACGTTGACGCCCGAACAGCGCGCCTCCATCAGGGTCGTCGCCGGGGACGGGGCCTGGTGGATCGACTCATGCGTGCATGAGTGGTGCCCGAACGCCGAACGCGCGCCCGACGGGTTCCACATCGTCAGTTGGACGAGCGACGCGCCCGACAAAGTCAGGAGACACCCGTGGAACCCAGCGCGCCGCGACGGGGACGAGAAATCCGTCAAGAGCATGCGCGGCGTCAGATACACCGTCCTGAAGAACCCCGGCAAGCTGACCGACAGACGGTCCGAGGCGTCCGGGAACCTGCGGGACACGGACCCCAAGGGCCGGCCCTACCGTTCATGACGGCTCAGGGAACCCCTCCGGACGATGCCCAAACGACCGGCCGACCAGGCCGGGACCGAACTGGACCGCCGGGTGTTCCGGGCGTCCCACAGCCGCATCCCCGAGATCGTCGAACTCGCCCGAAAGATCCGCCGTCATGGGCCCGACATCCTCGGGACAATCGAATTGGGCTGTTCAAACGCCAGGCTCGAGGCGTCCGACAACAGGATCAAGGTCACCATCCGCATGGCCTACGGCTTCCACCACGCGAACAATCCCATCGCCCTCGTCATGCTCCGCCGCGGCGGACTCGACATACGCCCACCACAACCAAGAACCCAACCCACGAAAACAGCAGAAGCCTCTTTTTTGTGCTATCCCGTAAAACTGCGGGACGGCAGCTCATTTTCGCCGTTTGAGCCGTGCCGTCCCACATCACCCTTTGCGGACCGTGACACCATAACACCGAGAATGGCGGAATTTCAACGATTCCGTAATTCGTACTGCGGGACGCCACGCTAGTCAATCGATTGACACTCGTGCCATCCCGCAACAGTGTGGGATACGACGTCAAAATCCGCGAAAATCGCGTGCCGTCCCGCGCGTACGGCACCGCACGAATACATGCTGATGAACCGCATAGAAAATGGCTCCCCGTGTGGGGAGCCATGAGCTAGTTACTAACTAGCGATGCGTCACTTCTCGTTCTGGCCGTGGCACATCTTGTACTTGCGGCCGGAACCGCACGGGCACGGGGCGTTCTTGCCAGTGCCAGGGAAGGTGCGGCCGTCGGCCCACGGCGTCTTGAGCTCTTCGCTCTTCGGATGCTTGGAAACCGGGACCTTGCCTTCGGCGTGGCTGATCGGAGCCGGTCCGGCAACAGGCAGCGTGGACTCGCCGGCCCCGGAGGCGGCTGCGGATTCGGCGATCGCCTGCTTGGCGTCCGTATCCTCGTCCTCTTCCTCGACTTCGCCCTCGGCGGCCTCGACCACGGATTCGCCGTTCTCGTCGGGGCCGGAGGCCACGGCGATGGTGTCGGCGCTTTCGACGGTCTCCTCGACCTCGTCAACGGCCTCGTCGGTGGTGGCGACCTGCTTGATGTCGATGTGGAACAGCAGCTGGACGGTCTCCTCCTTAATGGCCTCGATCATGGAGTTGTACATCTGATAGCCTTCGCGCTGGTATTCGACCAGAGGGTCGCGCTGGCCCATGCCACGCAGGCCGATGCCGTCCTTGAGGTAATCCATCTCGTAAAGGTGCTCGCGCCACTTGCGGTCGAGCACGGCGAGCACCACGCGGCGTTCGAGATCGCGCAAGCCGGTCTCGCCGATGGTCTCCTCCATTTCGCCGTACTGCTGCCTGGCGTCCTCGACGATCAGGTCGCGTACGGCCTCGACGGCCTTCGCACCCTTGAGGCCGCCGACGATCTTCCTGACCTCGTCTTCGTCGACCTTGGTGGGGATCACGGTGTTGAGCGCCTTGAACAGGCCCTCCCAATCCCAGTCCTTCGGTTTCTCGGATCCCTTGTTGGCACCCTTGATGTAGGACTCGACGGTGTCGGAAATGAAACGCAGGATGTCCTTGTGGATGTCTTCGCCCTTGAGCACGGCCTGACGCTCGGAGTAGATGACGGTGCGCTGCTTGTTCATCACGTCGTCGTACTTCAGCACGTTCTTGCGAATCTCATAGTTACGGGATTCGACGGCCTTCTGCGCGGTGCGCACGCCCTTGGTGACGGACTTGGCCTCGATCGGCTGGCCTTCCTCCATGCCCTTGGCCATGACCTGGGCCACCAGCTGGGTGTTGAACAGACGCATCAGATCGTCTTCCAGCGACAGATAGAAGCGGGACTCGCCCGGATCGCCCTGGCGGCCGGAACGACCGCGCAACTGGTTGTCGATTCGACGGGACTCGTGGCGTTCGGTGCCGAGCACATACAGGCCGCCCAGCTCCTTGACTTCCTCGTGCTCGTCCTTGACCTGGGCCTTGATCTCGTTCAGGGTGCCCGGCCAACGCTTCTCGTACTCTTCCGGGGTGTCTTCCGGAGAGTAGCCTTCGGACTTGAGCTTGGCGTCGGCAAGGAACTCGACGTTGCCGCCGAGCATGATGTCGGTACCACGGCCGGCCATGTTGGTGGCCACGGTGACGGCGCCCTTGCGGCCGGCGACGGCGACCACGGCGGCTTCCTTCTCATGCTGCTTGGCGTTCAGGACCTGATGAGGGATCTTGGCCACGTCGAGCAGAGTGGAGACCACTTCGGAGCTTTCCACAGAGGCGGTACCGAGCAGCACCGGCTGTCCCTTGGCGTGACGCTTGGCCACGTCCTTGACGATGGCGGCCAGCTTCTCCTTCTTGGTGCGGTAGATGAGGTCGTCCTGGTCCTTGCGGATCATCGGCTTGTTGGTCTTGATCGGCAGCACGCCCAGCTTGTAGGTGTTCATGAACTCGGCGGCCTCGGTTTCGGCCGTACCGGTCATGCCCGCGAGCTTGTCGTACATACGGAAGTAGTTCTGCAGGGTGATGGTGGCGAAGGTCTGGTTCTCGGCCTTGACCTCCACGCCTTCCTTGGCCTCGATGGCCTGGTGCAGACCCTCGTTGTACCGGCGGCCGTACATGAGACGGCCGGTGAACTCGTCCACGATGATGATCTCGCCGTCCTTGATGACGTAGTCCACGTCCCGCTTCATGACGCCGTGGGCCTTGATGGCCTGATTGATGTGGTGGGCGATGGTGCTGTTCTCCGGGTCGGAGAGGTTCTCCAGATTGAAAAACTCCTCGGCCTTGGCGATACCACGGGCGGTGAGGGTGGCCGTCTTGGCCTTCTCATCCACCACATAGTCGGCGTCGATATCCTCGGCTTCCTCCTCCTTGGAGTCCACCTCCGCCACCACGTATTTCTTCATCCGGGCCACCAGCGACTCCGCCATGTCATACAGCTGCGTGGACTTGTCGCCCATGCCGGAGATGATGAGGGGCGTCCGGGCCTCATCGATGAGGATGGAGTCCACCTCGTCCACGATGGCGAAGTTATGGCCCCGCTGCACCTGCTCGTTCTTATAGATGGCCATGTTGTCCCGCAGGTAGTCAAAGCCCATCTCGTTGTTGGTGCCGTAGGTGATGTCGGCGTTGTAGGCGG
>OOBN01000492.1_pt1 | contig 37802 bp, 34 predicted proteins | sample 1671091 | NCBI WGS metagenome assembly OOBN01 (sample SAMN06348121, study PRJEB24527) | human gut metagenome | biome: human gut; feature: ankylosing spondylitis patient; material: feces | host: Homo sapiens | place: China | collected 2015-10 | reverse complement strand
CGGTGGGACAGCGGGTGGACCGAAAGCTGCGGCGGAAAATCCAGGAAAAGAAGATTGCCATGGGGCACAAGCCGGATGACCATGAGGAAACTCCCCAGCAAAACATGGGCGGCATGACCATGGGGTGGTAGCAATCGCCAACGAAACCGCAGTAAAAAATGCTGTTGAATTTTACAGCAGATCGAGGTATACTAAGGGCAAGAAAGGGGCTGAATACCATGCCGAACATCAAACCCATCTCTGATCTGCGTAATTACACGGAGGTTCTGCATGACGTGGCAGTGGGCGCTCCGGTTTTTCTGACGAAGAATGGCCGGGGCCGCTACGCCATCGTGGACATGCAGGACTATGAGCGGACACAGGCCACCCTCCGGCTGATGAACGAGCTGGCCAAGGGCCGCAAGTCCGGGGAGGAAAAGGGCTGGTTGACGCTGGAGGCCGTAGAAAAACATCTCGGAATCGCAGATGAATAACCTGCATTTATCCGACGAGGCGCAGGCTGATTTGGCCGGGATCAAGTCCTATATCGCAAAGAATTTGGAAAATCCCAGCGCAGCGATCTCCACGGTACGGAACATCACAAAGGACATCCGCAGATTGCGGGAGCACAGTCTGATTGGCGCGTCCCTGTCCTCGATTGCCGATGTCGAGAGTGACTATCGTTTCCTGGTGACCGGCAGTTACCTCACTTTTTACCGAGTTCTTGACAACGATGTCTATGTGGATCGTGTGCTCTACGGCCGCCGGGATTATCTTCGCATCCTCTTTGGAGATGTGCAGGACGACGAAACAAACGAATAGAGACAATCTTCTCCATAGGGAGAAACGATTTGTCACCGGAACCGTCTGCAGAGATGCAGGCGGTTTTTTCTATGGCAGGCATATCAAAATCTGGACCGCAATACAAAGATAAAATCCTGCCCGCAGATGATAACTTTCTGAAAATAGTTGCGGTTGGGGGTGGCTATTGGGCGGAAGTTCGGGTATTGTGTGTTGCTGACAAAGGAGGCGGCACACATGCGCGACACACTGGAAAATCTGTACTTTGGAAACATCACCCCCAATGATCAAATTGTCAAATCGGGGACTGCCCTGAAAAAGGCTATGGAACAGTCAGCGGAGTGCGAGGAGAAACTCACCGCTCTGCTGGAGGACAAAGAAAAAGCGCTGCTGCTCCGGCTCATCAACGCGGAGAATGAGATCGGTAGCACCATGGCCCTGGAGAGCTTCATCCTGGGTTTCCGGCTGGGAGTGCGCATGATCCTGGAGGCCCTGGACGAGGACGACGGCAGTCTGCTCGACCCAAACAAGGAGGGATAGCCTATGGCAAAACGCAGGCCGTCCGGCGACGGCATGGTCCGAAAGCGGGAGGACGGCCGCTGGGAGGGCCGCATCGTGGTGGGCCACAAGCAAAACGGCGAGCCCATCTTCCGGTATGTCCTGGCCAAAACCCAGAAGGAACTGCTGGAGAAGCTTCACCGGGACCTGGAGGCCTTTCAGGATGTGGAGCTCACCGAGGACAGCCGCATGACCCTTGGCGAGTGGCTGGACCGGTGGATGGAGGACTACGGCGCGGCCACCCTGCGGCCCAACACCCTGCGTAGCTACGAGCAGTTCATCCGGTGCTACATCAAGCCCTATCTGGGGGACAAGATCGTCTCCCGGGTGACCCGCATGGACATCCAGAAGCTGTACCGAAAGCTGAAACACGAGGGTCGGGTCCGCGAGCACCCGGAACACGGGCACGAGCTGTCGGACACCATGGTGCTCCGCATCCACGCCATGCTCCACCGGTGCCTGAAGGATGCGGAGGCGGCCCATGTGGTCGCCCGAAACCCCACCGACGGGGCCGTGGTGCCCAAGGCCAGCTATAAGCCCAAGCAGATCCTCACAAAGGAGCAGTTGGAGACCTTCCTGGCGGCGGTGGACCACAGCGAGATCTGGCGGGACTTCTTCTACACGGAGCTGACCACCGGTCTCCGCCGTGGCGAGATCTGCGGCCTTATGTGGCAGGACTTCGACGAGAAGGCCGGGACGCTGAAGATCCTTCGGTCGGTGAACGTCCCCAAGGCCGGGGAGCTGGAGATCGGCGAGACGAAGACCAGTCAGGGCCGGCGGGCCATCCGTCTGCCGCCCAGCACCGTCCAGCGGCTGAAGGAGCGGAAACAGCATGCCGTCAGTCAGTGGATCTTCCCGGAACCTCTGGCTCCGGAGAAGCCGGTACGCCCCAGCGCCGCCTACTACTGGATGAAGCGGATCTTAAGAGAGGCGGGGCTGCCTGCGATCCGATTCCACGATTTAAGGCACACTTTTGCCACCCACGCCCTCACCAGCGGCGTGGACGCCAAGACCTTGTCCGGCATCCTGGGCCACACCAACGCCAGCTTCACCCTGGACACCTACACCCATGTGACGCCGGACATGCAGCAGGAAGCCAGCCATATTGTGGGCGGCTTTCTGGAAGATCTCCTGGGGCAGGACCTGAAACCGTGGCAGAGAAACAGGCCGGAGGGAGGTGTTCGCCATGGGTAAACGCCGGAAAAAGGGCGAGGGCTCCGTCCGCCAGCGCAAGGACGGCCGCTGGGAGGGCCGGGTGGTCATCGGCTACGACGAGAAGGGCCTGCCCAGGACAAAGAATGTCCTGGCCAAGACGAAACGGGAGTGCCAGGAGAAGCTGAAGCAGCTCCGGGAGACGGTGACCGGTCCCAGGACGGAGAAGGTCCGGCCGGAGATGCCCTTCGGGGAGTGGCTGGACTTCTGGTACCAGAACTACGTCAAGCCCCAGATCCGCCCCACCACCCAGGCCAACTACGAGGCGAAGATCTATCAGCACATCATCCCGGAGCTGGGGAAGATCCCCCTGAACCAGCTGGCCCAGAAGGACCTCCAGCAGTTCTATGCCCGGATGAAAACGAGCGGGCGGCTCATCCGCACAGAGCAGTTCGGCAAGGGCCTCTCCGACTCCATGGTGCGCGGCCTCCACGCCGCCTGCCGATCCGCGCTGGAGAAGGCGGTGCAGGAGGAACTGATCCGCACCAACTCGGCAGCAGGCTGCAAGCTGCCGCCCAAGCGAGGCCGAGAGATGCAGGTGCTGTCTTCGGAGGAGCTCCAGCGGTTCCTCATCCAGGCCCAGGCGGAGGGATACTTTGAGTTGTTCCTTCTGGACTTATGTACCGGCCTGCGCCGGGGCGAACTGCTGGCCCTCCAGTGGGACGACCTGGACTTCAAGACCGGGATCCTGACCGTGAATAAGCAGGTCTACGAGGTAAAGGGACAGCTCCAGGTAAGCGTCCCGAAGACCCGCGCCTCCATCCGCAGGCTGGTCCTGCCGCCCGGCGTGGTGGAGGTGCTGCGGGCGTATCGGGAGACGGTGGACTCCCGGTGGATGTTCCCCTCGCCGGTCAAAGAGGATATGCCCATGACGCCGGGAGCGGTGCGCCGGCGGCTCCAGATCATTCTGGAGCGGGCTGGGTGTAAGAGGATCAGATTCCACGATGCCTCTGTTATAATAGGACTAAGTCGGCAAGCCCTTGCGCCGCAAGGAGTTGCGCTGATTTAGTCCTGACACCACAGCAAAAATTCAACATGGGGAGGTTGATAAAATTGTCGAACGGCGCGGCATTGCCGCGTCACCGAGTAAGCCGGCCTGCGGGTGACGATTCACCTGCAGGCCGGCTTTTTTTTGCGTTTATATGGTATTTTACTTTTGAGAAGGAGCGCCCCCAGTGACGATTTTTTCGTCACTGGGGGCGCTTATTTTGTTTTTAGGAGGCTGCTATGAAGCCGTTGGAATTAGATTATTTCTATGGAAACGATGCGGAGCAGTTCACCTTCTACCGTATCCCCAAGGTGCTGTTTACAGATCAGCGCTATAAGTCCGTGTCCGTGGAGGCGAAAGTGCTCTACGGCCTTCTGCTGGATCGCATGAGCCTGTCCATTCGTAACGACTGGCTGGACGCCGATGGGCGGGTCTATATCTACTTCACACTGGAGGAGGCCATCGAGTTTCTGGGCTTCGGCAAGGATAAGCTGGTAAAGCTGTATCAGGAGTTGGACCGGGATCGAGGAATTGGCCTGATTGAGCGCAAGAAGCAGGGCCAGGGCAAGCCAACCAAAATCTATGTCAAAAACTTTACTATCCCTGGAGACGCACCCTTGACTTCTGAAAAACCGAAGTCTGAGCCGTCGGCTGCTCTCCAGACTTCTGAAATGGCGAAGTCAAGACTTCGGTCTGGCCGAAGTGCAGACTGCGGAATATCCGCCTCTAATTATACTGATAAGAAAGATACTGAATGGAGTGATACTGAGTCTATCTATCCCCCTCCGCCCCCACAGGTCCAACATACGGGCAAGGGCCGGCGACGATTGAGGATGGATGAGATAGAGCAATACAGAACCCTGGTCAAAGAGAATATCGATTATGAGCGTCTATTGGAAGAGCATCCCTACGATCATGACCTGATAGACGGCTATGTGGAACTCATTGTCGAGATCTGCTGCAGCCGCCGTGAGTATATCCGGGTCAATCAGGAGGATATGCCAAAGGATCTGGTGAAGAGCCGTCTGCTCAAACTGGACAAGGAGCATATCGCCTATGTAATGGACTGCCTGAGTAAGAATACGACGCTTGTAGGCAATATCAAGGCATACACCCTTTCGGCGCTCTACAACGCCCCTATTACCATCAGCCAGCACTATACCTCCTTGGTCAGTCACGATATGGCCCAGGACGCAATGGAAAGCTATTGACGTCACCGCCCCCATTCCGAACAATGCAAAGGAGACTTGAACAATGCCGAAACGAACGATCAAGCAGGATGTTACAGAAGATCCCCGCTACTGCCCCACGCCCGAGTGTGCTGAGGATGTTGACCGCGGCCTATTGGCCGCGGTCTGGGTGCTGGCGGATTTCATTGACCGGGTGGAATACCACTCAGTTGCAGAATATCCAGCCAAAATCATTTTTTTCGCTGACGGTGAGATCTATGAGATCATACATGCGGCCCAGGGAAAAGACACTCTTTTGTCTTATGTTCTATCCTCCGCTGGGGAACACCCCTCCAGATACCTGGTGCTGGTGGATGATCCCGGCCAAATCGAACAGCTTCAGATCCCCCATGCCAGCGGATACTGCACAGTGTCCCCGGAGGGGGATGTTCACTACTACCAAAAGGAATAAAGGAGGAGACAATTTGGAACGAGCGGTCCTATCGCATCGCATTACATCGATTTTATCAGATATTTCCCGGCTCACCAATGCGCTCTATGCGCTCAACACCACCGATATCCAACGCTATCCCGACAACTACGAAGTGTTGTCCACGGACGCAGCGCTTCGGGCGGAGCGGATCGCCTGCCGCCTACGGCATCTGCTCTACGCCACAACCAGCGTCACAAGGGACGAATACCTGACCTCGGCCGCAGTCATGCAGGGCATTGAGATCCGGTCCGAGGACGGTATTTTGGAAATCACACTGCCCTGCCTGCACCCCAAACGAAAGCAGAGGCAGAGCACGGAATACCTCCTTGATCCCTTCACCGCCGCCCTCAGCCAGTACACCAAAAGTAACCCCATGCCCCGGATGCGCCATTGCGTCGTATGTTTTTCCCTGGTCTACAATCGAGATCTGCCTGAGCGGCGAGTTCGGGACTACGACAATTTGGAGCTCAAGCAGTTTCTGGATGTGGCGGCTTCCTTTCTGCTCACAGATGACAGCGGCCTGCTATGCGACGCCTATCATACCACGGAGTTGGGAGATATGGACTGCACCCGCATCTCCATCATGGACAACACCCGGTTTCCCGACTGGCTGGAGAGAAAGCAGGCGGCTCTGCAATCCATCTCGGAATTATAGTCCCAAAGGCCCTCAAAACCATATCCCATTTCGGCCTGATTTCCCCTCCCGGAATTGGGATATGCGCGGCGGAGCTGAAAAGCCCCGTATGCCAACGCTCCCACAGAAATGGGGTAGCCGGAAAAACGCCCAGGTTAAGAACACCCTGGGCGTAAAACCGGCAACAAGGGGGCGGTGTGCGTGACCAGGCGAAAGGGGCCTCTGCCATCGCCTGATACCTTCCCCGACCTGCTGCTGACCTTCGTCGCTCTGTCCGGTGAACTGCCGTCCGCGCTGGTGAGCCGGCTCCCCGGCTCCGACAGTTACAAGGCGTATGCCGTTAAAATTCTCAAAAGGGAAAAGCTCCTTCGCACCTACTACCATGATGGCCTTCGCGGCCTGCGCCTGACCTCCATTGCCAAAAACCTTCTGGCGGCGAGACAGCCGGACAGATACCTTCCACTCTTTACCGGCGATACCGCCACCAACACGCCAAAATACTCGGTCCCACACCGCCTGCGCCTTCACCGGATGGCCGAGGTGCTGGTCACAGCATACAATGCGGGCCTTCTGACCTTCCCCTGGGAAAAGCCGCCTGTCTTTCAGGCAGAACTGGATGATGCCGGCTTATATATTGGTCCGGCCTACTACAGCTCCAGAGAGGTGAAGGAGATTGGCGCGCAAGCGACTATGATCCGCGGCTCCCGCTCCACTGGCGTCCTTGTCTGTGACAGCGGCATCTATGCCGTCTATAACACGGCTGACGCCCGGATGAAGTGGGAGTACAAAGCCGAGGTTCGGCTCAAAGCCATGATGCAGACAGACCTGTGCCACAGGAGGCTTGCGGATAGGTTTATGGATTCGCCCCCAGGCGCTATCGTCTTCGGTGATGGTATGGACCAGTTGGAGATTCTGATGGGTCAAGGCGATAAGGAGACTAGAAACTACCTCATTATGAACGGAACCTTTCGCTGTTTCCACTATCTGACCCTCGACCGCCGCGGGGAGGTATTGCTGCGGCTCTTGTGTGACCCAGAGCGGAAAGCGGTGCTGGATGGCATCCTGTCGGAGGATCTGGCCGAAGGCCGATCCAACTGGCTGATCGAGCATGACGCCATAGACGAAAATGGCAACCCGGTGCTGTTTGGCTACACCTGTGATATGCCACGCATCCGACGGTTTGACGATGCTCTCGGTCTGCACGGACAGACCGGCACGGTCTACTGTTTCGATTTTCAGGAGCCGGTGCTTCGCCGGGTCTGCGGACCAAGGGTTGCGCTGCAGAGCATTGACTTTGAAGCATTTGAAGGGAGTGTTTTCCATATCCCGTAAAAAACTGATTAAGGTGCTGGCCATCCTGCCCTTTGCCATTGCGGCGCTGCTCTACGGGGGTGGATATATCGGCCAGTTCCTATATAACCACCATGTCTGGCAGCAGGCTGGCGGCACACTGTATAGCGGCACCTCACCGGAGTTCCCAGACCCCGGTTTCCTGTCCTGTGTTCTGGCGGCTTTCCGATTCCCTTACGGCCTGTATGGTGTGGGGATCTGCGTCGCGGTCATCGGTATTCTGGTTTTCATGGTCATGCGTATGGGCTACAGCGAGACAGGAGAATATGACCGGGATCGCAATCTCGTTTACTCCAACAAGGGCACCTACGGAACGGCCGGTTTCATGACCAAAAAGGAGATGAAAGGCGTCCTTGACCTGGTTCCCGACATTCGCAAGCACCACGGGACGATTTTGGGGGAACTGGACGGCCAGGTGGTGTGTATCCCAGAGGATACCCGATTCAATGGGAATATCGCCGTATATGGGGCCTCCGGATCGAAAAAGACCAGAGCCTTCTGTGTCAATATGATTCTGCAGTGTGCTGCAAGGGGCAACAGCATGGTCATTACGGATCCGAAATCTGAACTGTACGAAAAAACCAGTGAGTACCTGCGTCACAAGGGCTATACCGTCCGCGTATTCAATCTGGTAACGCCCTCCGCCTCGGATTCCTGGAACTGCCTGTCGGAGATTGAGGGTAAGGAATTGATGGCCCAACTGTTTTGTGATGTGGTTATAAAGAATACCGGCAGTGAGAAGGGCGACCACTTTTGGGACAACGCGGAACTCAATCTGCTCAAGGCGCTGGTGCTGTATGTCAGCAACAACTACCCTCCGGAGAAAAAGAACATCGGCGAGGTCTACCAACTGCTTGCCATGAGCAGCGAGAAGGAGCTGAACGCCCTGTTTGACGTCCTCCCGGTGGGCCATCCGGCAAAGGCCCCTTACAGCATCTTCAAGCAGTCCTCGGAAAATGTGCGGGGCGGCGTCATCATCGGGCTTGGGAGCCGGCTGCAGGTGTTTCAGAACCAGGATATCCGCAACATTACCGCTTACGACGAGATCGACCTGGAACTGCCAGGTCAAAAGCCATGCGCCTATTACTGCATCACCAGCGACCAGGATTCGACCTTCGATTTCCTGTCGTCCCTGTTTCTGTCTTTTATTTTTATCAAGCTGGTACGCTTTGCGGACGAGCAGTGCCCCAATGGGGAGCTGCCCGTCCCCGTCCATGTTTTGGGGGAAGAGCTGTGTGCCACGGGAGTGATCCCGGATCTGTCCCGAAAAATCTCCGTGATCAGGTCTCGCCACCTCAGTCTTTCGGCCGTGTTTCAAAATTTAGCCGGTCTCCAAAACCGGTATCCCTACAACCAGTGGCAGGAAATCCTGGGCAACTGTGACGTCCAGCTGTTTTTAGGCTGTACGGATGCCCTCACCGCCCAGTTTATTTCGGACCGCACCGGCGAGGCCAGCATCAGCGTCACCAGCAAGGCCAAGCAGCTGGGCACCTGGCGCATCTCCAACTACACTCCGGAGTACCGGGAGACCAGCGGCGTGGGCCGGCGGAAGCTGATGACGATGGATGAAGTCCTGCGTATGGACACCGATAAGGCGCTGGTCATCATCCGTGGGAAAAAAGTATTGGAGGTTGATAAGTACGACTATTCCAAGCATCCGGAGTCCAAGAAACTTCAGGCAAGCAAGGCCGCCGCCCATATCCCTGCATGGCGTGAGAAACCATCAGACACGGCTTGTACATCCTCAATGCCCGCCCAGAAGTCGGCCCGCAAGGGAAAAACGGCACCGAAAGCCTCAAAGGTGCCAGAACCTGCAGAGGCCAGAGGCCACACCGCTGAAGCACACACGATCCCAGCAGCGGAGGTGGACCAGTCTGGCGGCAAGCCGGTGTCAAAGCCCAAAATCATAGCCGCAACCAAAGAATCCATCTTATCAAAACCGAATGCGAAAAAGGAGGAATAATTTTTATGCCAAGGAAGAAAAGCGTTGCCCCTGACCCCAATGAACAAGAGGTCATGGACCAGGCCGCAGACGCCGTAGAAGGCGCTGTGGATGAAGACCCCGTTGGCAATGACGGCGCCCCCAGCGAGGAAACGCTCGCACTGATGGAACAGGAGTATCTCGCATCCTCGTCCGATGGGGCAGTGCCTCCGGAGGACGGCTCCGATACTTCCACCGATGATAACGTCGGCGGCGGCGACACCCCTCCCTCCGGCGAGGATGTGTCTGGGAGCGATGAGCAGGCCTATGAGGAACAGGCAGTCTCTGAGCCTGAAGATGAACTGCAAGGCGCTCTGCCTGTTGATGATGACGCCGGAGAGGAAGGGACTCCTGAAGGCAGTCCGGCGGGCGGAGAAGACGAGGCTTCCGGCGACTATGCCGCCCTCTTGAAAGAACTGGGTGAGGCCGGGACGGATGACACAGGGGAAACGCCGCTGCTTTCCGATTCAGAGGTGCCCGGTGAGGATGTCGTGGCCGATGCCCCACTGAACCTCCCAGATGAAGGCAGTGAGCCCGATGAAAGCGATCTGCCTGCTGAAAGCATGGAAAGCCCATCTGAACCGGAGCACCGCGCACCTTCTGACCGGCGCGGGGAACGGCCGTCCCCTATCACCGCCGCTGCAAGCCGCCGCCGGGAGCGGGTTCTGACCATTGATGCCCGGGACGAAATCCAGACCGATGAAGACCGGGAGGCTATTATCTGGCACGACATCCAGAACTCCCACCGCACCCGGCGTATCCTGACCGGCATGTTGGATGGCGTGGAGAAGACGGAATCCGGCCTGACCCTTGCTGTGGTTAACTACCGGGGGTTCCGGGTGGCCATCCCCGTCAAGGAGATGATGCTCTACACTGGAAAGACCCCCTCCGGCCGGGAGTTCATGGAACTGATGGACCAGCTCAACCGCATTCTCAACGCCCGGCTGGGCTCGGAGATCGACTTCATCGTGAAGGGCTACGACAATGAGAGCCGCAGCGTGGTGGGCAGCCGCCGGGAGGCCATGCTCCGAAAACGGCAGACCTTCTACTTGGATACCGATGAAATGGGTGAGCATCTGATCTATGAGGGCCGGGTGGTCCAGGCCCGTGTGGTAGCAGTGGCTGAGAAGGTCATCCGGGTAGAAGTTTTCGGCGTGGAGACCTCCATTGTAGCCCGAGGCCTGTCCTGGGAGTGGATCGGCAATGCCCGTGACCACTTCAACGTGGGTGACCGCATCCTGGTCCGGGTGCTGAAGATCAATCGCACCGACCTAGAACACCTGACCATCCGGGTGGACGCCCGCAGTGTGTCCGCCACCAACAGCCACGACAATCTGAAGAAATGTTTGCCCCAATGCCGGTATGCGGGACGGGTCACCGACGTCAGAAATGGCGTCGTTTTTATTCGCCTCAACAATGGGGTCAACGCCATCGCCCATTCCTGCTATGATCCCCGCTATCCCGGAAAAAAGGATGACGTCAGCTTCGCGGTGACCCGGATTGATGAAGAACAGGGCGTCGCCATCGGCATTATCACCCGCATCATCAAACAAAATCTGTAAAGAAGGAGCGGCCTATTATGAAGCATATCAGACATCTGGCGCTGTGCCTGCTGCTTGCCCTGTCTCTGATGACCAGCGCCTTTGCCGCCGAAGTCCCGGAGGAATTGGTGGTGGAAAACCTGAATGGGCAGCAGCGCTTGGTCAAGACCTATGTGCTCTCACCAGAGGTTGACCCGGACACTCTGAAGGAGCCGCCCTTTGATTACGATGGCTTCACCTACACCTGGGCCTATACCACCAAAGAGGAACAGCCCTATCTGAACACCAAGGCTGTGACAGAGACGGTGACGGTAGAGACCTCCAGCGATGACCTCACCGATGTCCTGGCCGCGCTGGCTCCCAGTATCCCCTATGACGATGGGGAATATGTGGGCGAATTGGCTCTGGACCATACCACGCTGACCACTGTGGCGGCGGGTTACACCACCAAGTACGGCACGGTCTCGGAAACCAAAGTGATCTCCAACCTGGACCGCAACGATATGTCCTATGTCCCTGCTACCACCGTCAAGGACGGCAGGACGCTGTCCCTGGCCGGCGTGGAGTGGCAGGTGACCGGAACAGATCTTGTAGGCGAAACGCTCTCCCCCTCCTCCTGGCAGGCGGTGGCCACCTATACCGCCTCCACCAGTTGGCAGGCCGCCACCGGCTATGTTACCACGGCTGAGTATCACGGCGAGGTGGTTTCCGAAGGCATCGAGAGTGTGACCTACACTGTGGTCTACACCGGCGCGGAGACGGTACCTGCCGATGGAGAAAAGCCTTTCGGCAGCGGCTCGGGCTTCTTTGCTGGACTTGCTGACTCCCCATTACTTGCCATTGGCGCTTTCATGCTGCTGGCACTGGCGGCCGGCTTCGGCGTGCTCCTCTTTACACGCCGGAAGAATGTATATGTCTACATTCCCGGTGACAAGCCCCGCGATTACAAACTGGTGGCAAAGTTCCGAGCGGACGCGAAGTATCCCAGCATCGATCTGCGGAAGACGGAGCCCTATCCCGCTGGCGTGGTAGCCGTTGAGGTCAAACGCTCGCTGGCTAAGGAACTTGTAGGCCAGAACTTCACGGTACAGTGTCAGGAGGGCGATTACGTCTATGTAGTCCTCCGGGGGGATGGGGACGACTGGCATGAATTCAATGTGGATACCTTAACGCCCATCACTTAGAAGGAGGACATGATGAAAAAACTCTTATCCATGGCCCTGTTGACTGCCGCCATGCTCTCCACGCTGACGGTGGGGGCCCAAGCCGCCGACTACGAATTTGTAACCGACGGCACGCCGGAATACTACGATTCCACTTCCTACGAGGAGGTCTACGGCTCCCAGTACAACTACGGCGGCCCCAATGTTGTGGACTATCAGGTTCCGGAGCTTGAGTATGGCAGCTTCAGCACCACGCAGACCGGCATCATGGAGAAGGCTTTGCTCCCCGGCCTGCAGGCTACGGTGGCAACCAGCAGCGGAACCGGCGGTTATGGGATCAGCGGCAGCGGAGGGAATACAGTTACCCTGCCTGGGATTGAAAATTCCGGCTCGTTGATTCCTGGGGGTGTGGAGCTGCCCGCAATCCCCCAATATACAGAGCTGACCGATGATTTTCTGCTCTCAAACGGAGCCATTGGCAAGGTATCCATCCCCGCCATCGGCGTCAAGAATTACTACCTCTGGGAAGGGGAAACGACCTCCAGCATGAATAAGGGGCTGGGGCATTTTACGAGCACCAGCGTCTGGGATGGTAACGTGGGGCTCTGTGGCCACAATCGCGGAGCGAAGTATGTAATCGGCGCCATCAAGGATCTGGAGATCGGCGACACAGTCACCTATACTACCTCCGCTGGCACCCGAACCTATGAAGTGGAAACTGTCCGGAAAATCGCCAGTAACGACTGGAGTTATCTGGAACCCACTTCGGATAACCGGATCACCATGATCACCTGTGTGGCAGGCGATTACAGTGTGCGGTGGATGGTGCAGGCTGTTGAGGTCAAATGATACCGCCTGATGGAGTCTTTTTAGATTGATGTTGAAAAGCCTTCTTTGGATTTCGTATTAAGTATTACCACGAGATGAAAAAGGAGGTTTCCCAACATGAAACAAAGAATGGCCTGCCTGCTTATCGGTATCCTGATGGGCGCGGTGCTGCTTGGAGGAAATGTCTCCCAAGCGGCAGAAGCATTTCTCAAAGCATTCCCCAGTACCCATACATTTTATCTGGACGGCCAGCCGATTGAGATGGAGGCATACAGCATCAACGGCAATAACTATGTCAAGCTGCGGGACATCGGCCGGATGGTGGGATTCAACGTCTATTGGGACAACGGCGTCCAAATCGATACCAGTTCTCCCTATACCGGCACCGCGCCTTCAGCTGTATCCATCGGGAGCTACAAGGGGACGGTGCTCGATGTTGGAGAGCGAAGCGCCCTCATCATCCCCGGTGGCGGGACAGATTATATCGTAACCTCCGGCAATCCGGACGTTCTTGCGGTCGAGCAGGTCTCCGGGTACTGGGTTATCGAGGGCGTTTCCCCTGGTACCTCGCAGGTGCAGTTCACTGCGCCCGACGGCCAGCAGGGGGACCTTGCCATCACGGTCACCAAGGACGGCACCCTGACCAACTCGGCCTCCGCTGATCTGAACGAGAATCTGGAACTCCGCCAGGACATCCTCGTCCTTGTCAACCAAGTCCGTCAGGAGCATGGCCTGTCCGCAGTTCCGGCTGACCAGTCGCTGATGGACGCGGCGCAGGATTACGCCACCCGCCGGAACACCTGGCATGACAGCCAGGAGGAGTGTGAGCTGGCCCTCGCCCATGGCTATCCCTATGGGTTTAACTGCAACCTCACAGTATTTACCGGCGCCTCCGCAGAGGGGGCTGCCAAGACCGCGGTGGAAAACTGGGTCAATTCCCCCGGGCATCTGCGGACTATGCTGGACTCCAAGGCGGACGGCCTGGGGGTTGGTGTGGTGCGGCACGAGGGTGTGACCTACTGTTATCTGTTTGTTGGTATGTCAAGCACAATCAACCCATACGCATAATGCCTTATATGAGGAAAGCCTTTCAGCAACAGCTGAAAGGCTTTTTTCTTGAAAAATTTAAGTGAAAAGGAGTACTTCTGCATGGCAAAATTGAAACAACGCCCGGCTATGTCCAAGCGCCTCACTGCCATTCTCCTGGTGCTGGTGTGTATGCTCGGACTCCTGCCCAGCACCGCCCTTGCGGCCGGTCCTGATACCATTGTCATGGAGGACTGCACCCACAACGGCGTCTACTACGAGTCCGCGGCGCTCGACACCTGTTGGTTACACCAAATGACCTTTGATTACCATGGCGATTCCATTATGGGATTCTGTCGGGATCACGGCATGGGCATGGGGTGGAGCTTGGAAGGGCACGAGTGGAGCAATCCACAGCCGATCACCGACCCCACCGTCAAGACCATGATGGCCTACTTCTACGCCCACTCACGTGGGATTTTTACGGATCAGGCCAAGGCTCTCGGCGTTGATGAAGTTTGGAGTTCCGACTATATCTGGACCATGAACGCCTGGGTGCAGGCGGTCATTTGGCGATACAAGCAAGGCACTCTGAATGACCCCGCAGCCACTTGCGCGGAAGAGCTGATGTACGTCTACAACAACCTGGAGCATACCAACTATTCCAGCATTGATGATGTTGTGGACGGGACGACCCTCCGTGACCGCGCCCAGTATATTCTGGACCTGGGCGCCCAGGGCGTTTGGGGCGACTGCGACGTCTATGAGTACGACTACGCCGGTCCCGGCACCGCCCAGCACCCCTCCTATGATGTCCAGGGCATCGTCATTGGGGATCTGACCGTCACCCGGGAGCGGTATGAGTTCACTATTAAAAAGGTGGATTCCACCAACCCTAATTTGACACTCCCCGGCGCCCGGTTCCTGGTGCAGAACGCCAATGGAAGTTTCGAGCAGGAGGTTGTCACTGGGAGCGACGGGACCGTAACGCTCACCAATTTGGAGGCCTCGACCTACTCTGTGACGGAACTGGATCCCCCGGAGGGGTACCAAATCGACAACGCCGGCCCTCAGTATGTGGTCCTTCCCGACGCCAACGGGACAACCGTCACCGTGACCTTTACCGACACGCCGGTCATCACCAGCGAGGGCTCCATCCGCAAAGTCGATGCGGACGACCCCACCAAGGGCCTGGCCGGCGCGGTTATTAAGATTGAGGGTGTGGACAACGAGTTCACAGGCACCTATATCACCGGCGAAGGGGGCTACCTGGAGGACGTCCCCTGGGATGCCATGCCCATCGGATCGTTCGTTGCGACGGAGCTCACTCCGCCGAATGGCTACACCACCAGCAGTGATCCAGACAAGGTCCGTCAGGAGTTCTACTGGGATGGCAAGCATGATGTTGATCTGATTTTTGAAAACGACGCCAAGGTCAAAGTTCAGCTGATCAAGCTGGATGACTCGGAAAATCCCATTGAGGGTGCCGTGTTCAATGTGGTCAAAGACGGCCAAGTGATTGCCACGGAGGCCACTGACGCGGACGGCAGCATCATTGTACCCAATGTCACCGAGGGGATGTACGCCTTTTTCGAGGTATCTGTCCCGGCCCCTTATGCCAAACTGCAGCAGCCGGTCATCGCCCATGTGGATCAAGCCACTGTGGATGGCGGCGGCACCGTCACCGTTACGGCGGTGGATCAGATGCTTCCGACCCTTACCATTCTGAAACGGGATGGCCAGACAAAGGAAGTGGTTCCCGGCGCGGTGTTCGAGATCAAGGGTATCCACCACGGCTACCACATGGACGTGACCACCGGGCAGGATGGCACCGCGACCCTAACCGGACTCCCTGTTGACAGCTATGAGGTGACGGAGATCTCTGTTCCGGACCCCTATGTGGTGGCAGCGGAGCCCACCCAGACCATCTGGCTGGGGCCCGGCGATGACCAGCAGCTGATTTTTGACAATTACAAGCAGCCCCAACTCACCATCGCCAAGGTGGACGCCGCAGACTCCACCACCCCCATTCCCGGTACCGTATTCCGAATCGAGGGGATCGACAGCGATTATCAGCATGATGTGACCACCGGCCAGGACGGCACTGTTACCCTGCGGGTTCAGCCGGGCACCTACAAAATCACGGAGCTGTCCGTCCCGGCCCCCTACTACCTCCCCGATAAGGACGCCGACCGGGTGCAGACCATCACGCTCAATGCCGGCGATGAAAAAGAGGTGACGTTCAAGGATCACAAGGCTCCTGAACTCACCATTTATAAGGTGGACAGCATCGCGGGCGCTCCTGTGGAGGGGGCGCGTTTTCATGTGACTTACACTTCCAACGGCGAGGCCGCCGATGCGCCGGATTCCTATGATTTTGGCGAGTTCGTCACCGACGCCAATGGCGAGATCAAGCTCCATGAGCAAGGCCAGCGGCTGTATCCCGGCGAGTTTACCATCGAGGAAGTTGAGCCTGCCCCTGGGTTCCAGATGAAGGAGCCCACCCGCCAGACAGTCATTCTCCACGGCGGCGAGAGCAAAACGGTGCGTTTTGAGAACACGCCGCTCAACGCAATTATTGTCGAGAAGTATGATTCCGTTACCGGTGAAGCCTTGGCTGGGGCCACGTTCCAGCTACGTTACCTGGGTGGCACCTCAGGTACCGGCGGTACTGTGATTGGTCAGAAAGTCACCGGGAAAAATGGAACCGCCATTTGGACCGGTTTGGAGCCGGGCACCTATATTTTGGAAGAGGTGGATCCGGCGGATGGGTACAGCATCATCCAGTCCTCTGAGACAGTCTACCTGGCCGACAGCGGGGAGCAGTCCGTTGTGACCGTCCGGTTCGAGAATATGCCGGACGGCATCCTGCTGATCCGCAAGGTCTGCGCCACCAACCCCAGCGTGACGCTCCCCAACGCGGAGTTCAAGGTCACCTATGCGGACGGCACCCTCATTGGGGACTCCAACGGCATTTTCAGAACCGATGAAAACGGTGAGATCCGGATCGAGGGCCTGTCCCCCGGCAAGAGTGTCATCGTCACGGAGGTCTCCGCCCCTCCGGGCTATATCATCGACACGCAGAGTCAAACTATCCAGATTAAGGAAGGCCGTACCGTGAGCCTGACCTTTAAGAACCAGCCCAAGGGCGAACTGATCATCCAGAAACGGGACAGCTCCACAAAGCAGCCCCTCCCCGGCGCGGAGTTCAGAGTCACGACCGCCGCCGGCTGTGAGGTGGGCCTGGACGGAGTGATCGGTGATTCCACCCTCACCCAGAACGGTATTTTCACGACCGACAGCAATGGAGAAATCCGCATCACCAACCTGGCCCCGGGAGCATACGTCATTTCTGAGATCCGCAGTCCGTCCGGCTATGTGATGGATGCTCCCTCCACCAACGTGGTCATTGGAGAGGGCGGCGATACCCAGACGGTGGTTATCACCAATTCCAAGGCCGGATCCCTGGTCATCGACAAGCGGGATTCCCTGACAGGGGAGCCGCTGGAGGGGGTAACGTTCAAGATCACTACCTCCACCGGCGAGTATGTGCCGGACGAAAACGGCTACATCTCCAGCAACGGCATTTACAAGACAGACAAGGACGGCAAAATCCAGATCGACGGCGTGGTGGGCACCCTGGTGGTAACGGAGGTGGAGACCATCCCCGGCTACACCATTGACCCGGCCCATCAGACCCAAACTGTGGTGGTAAATCCAAACGACACGCAAACTTTGTATTTTACCAATACCCCCTCGACGACCCTTGTCATCGAGAAATACATCGAGGGCACCACTACGCCTCTGGAGGGTGTGACCTTCTTGGTGACGGATTCCAGCGGTGCGGTAGTCGGCCCCTCCAACGGCGAGTATATCACCGATGAGGCGGGCCGCATCGTGATTGACGGTTTGGAGCCTGGCACCACCATCACCGCCCGGGAGATCAAGACGGTGGAGGGGTATGTCCTGGACGGCGCCCCCAAGAGCATCGAGATCAAGGCCGGCGAGGTACAGACCTTGCGCTTCTATAACCAGGCCAAGGGCACCCTCGTCATCCGGAAACTGGATTCCGTCACGAAGGAGCCGCTTTCTGGGGTTGAGTTCGAGCTGACCTACGCCGACGGCGGCTATGTGGATGCGGATAACGGCCACCTGTCCAGCAAGGGCCTCTATACCACGGATGCCAACGGTGAGATCTGCATCAGCGGGGTAACCGGCACCATCGTGGTCAAGGAGACCAAGACCATTGAGGGATACACCATCGACGAAGCTACCCGGATCCAGACCGTTGAGGTCAATCCCGAGGATACACAGACTTTGACCTTCTACAATGACCCCATCGGCGGGGTGGAGATCGTCAAGGTCAACGCGGATGATACCAAAGAGCGCATCCCCGATACCACCTTCGAGATCCGAAAGATCGACGACGAGCTGATCGACACCATCACCACGGATAAAAATGGCCGTGCATTCCTGGCCCTCGAGGACGGCGCCTATTATGCCGTGGAGATTGAGGCTGCGGAAGGCTTCCAGCTGGATGGCACACCCCATTATTTTGAGGTGGAGGACGGCAAGACCACCGTGCTCCGGGTGGAGAACAAGGCCTTCAGCGGCATCATCATCCACAAAATCGACAGCGTCACCGGCGAGGGCATTTACGATGTAAAGTTCCTCCTGTATGACGCCGACAAAAACCCCATCGGGGAGTACACCACCGACCAGAACGGCTACATCTATATTGATGAGGCGCTGGCCGAGGGCAAGGGCCGTTTCTACATCCGGGAGCTGGAGGCCGCCGAGGGCTATGAGCTGGACGAAGAATATAAGACCGTCTATGTGAAGCCCGGCCACACCATTGAGATTGAGTGGGAAAATACCCCCATCACCGGCCAGATCCAGATTTATAAATACGCCGAGGAGTACAACCCGGTGACCGGCACCCCCGCCGGAACCCCGCTGGAGGGCGCCGTCTTTGAGATCGTTCAGGAGCGCAGCGGCAAGGTTGTGGACTATATTACCACCGACGCCCGGGGTGTCGCCGCATCCCGCCCGCTCCCCCTGGGACGGTACAAAATCCAGGAGGTGACCGCCCCGGCCTACTGGCAGGTGGACCCGACGGTTCATGATATCACATTGGAATATGCGGGTCAAATCATCAAGCTATCCGCTTACGACAAGCCCTCCAACCTGGGCGTGACCATCACCAAGCGGGGCAACGCCGAGCTGCTGGCCGGCCAGACCATGCGGTATGACATCACGGTCGCCAACACCAGCAATGTGGATCTGGAGAACTTCTTCTGGCATGACCGCATCCCCACGGACGTGGCCCGGGCTACCGTCCTGACCACCGGCACCTACAGTGCCCGCCTGAACTACCGGATCTTGTATAAGACCAACTACACGGCGGACTACCAGGTGCTGGCGTCCAATTTGCTGACCAGCAACAACTACTCCTTCAGCCTCAATGCCATCCCCATGCAGGCGGGCGAGGTCGTGACCGATGTGTATTTCGATTTTGGCAAAGTGCCGGTCGGGTTCCAGAGTGTGAGCGGGCCGACCCTGAGCGTCGTCGTCAGCGGTAACACCGTCAACGGCTACCAGCTGGTCAACCGGGCCGATGCCGGCGGTCAGTATCAGGGCACCTGGCAGACCGCCCAGGCCAGCTGGGTGACCATCATCCGCAAGTACACCACCACACCGACACTGCCGAAGACAGGTTATTAAGCGGCAGTATGTCAATCAGATTGTAATTTCCACGCTGTTCTTCTAAAAGGGCAACTGCCCGCTCCAGGCATAGCTTCTGGGGCGGGTGGTTGCCCACTGATCTCATAGCTGCTCGATCAAATCTATGTCGATCTGATTGTCTTTCGGCTGGAATGTCCGCATCCACTCATTCTCCAGAATCGTATTCGGTGCTTCCTGGGGTAAGTCTTCCAGCATCTCAGTTGCGGAAACAACATATTCCGCAAAAACTGTTTGCCAGTATGGATCTTTCTCACCGCAGATGTTTCGCAGATACGCATCATCCCTTTGTGGGCTGCGCTCTCCGCCCCACCAAACAAAATAGGTTCCAGCCGGATAGCTTTGAACAGTCTTCCACTTCGGAGGCAGGCTCAGTGAGACGCCCCTCTTCAGTCGTGCCACCTCATAGACGTCCAAACCTACATACTCCAATCCCAGCTCTGAGGAGTCAGCCGCCGCACGGTTGAGCACGTTACATAGTTTGATCATGTCAGATTTCGTGGCGCAAAATAAAAGGCTCTCCTGGTGCCCCATTTCAAATGCCCCCTTCTCTATTCATTTATAAAGCTCATTCTATATCAGCTAAATCGAAGAAGTCAATATGATTATATTGATATTCCGATAGCGGGAAAGAACTGTGTTTCACGCCAAATCTTTGGAGTGATATCCGTGAAGTACCACTTGATAGCGCAGGCATTCGGCCGACACACTCCAGTCGTTCACAAAACAGTGAGGTGGTATGCCAATGAAAAACGAAAAAAGCGGTCTGGACGAAGCAGTTTCCGTATCATCTAATGCTGCACATGTGATCAGCGGGATGGTCAAGACCGGAAAAGCTGTGTCTGGGGCGGCGAAGGGCGCCGCTGTCGGCGGCCCCTATGGCGCAGTAGCCGGGGCGGTCTGGGGGGCCAGGAAACACATCGGAACAATTGCCATTGTGGTCATCGTGATCCTGCTGCTGCCGGTGCTGTTCATCCTCATGCTCCCCTCCATTATTTTCGGCAGCCTGTTCGGCGGCTCCGCGGATCCGAATACCGAGCCCATTATGAACAACAATGCTGCCATCATTGAAAATACCAACGAGATCGCCTTTGCCATCAATCAGATTCTTGGAGAGGGCATTGATGATGTGGAACAGCGGATTGCGGACGACTTTTCCCAGACCGGCGGTGACAACTATGAGATCGTCAATCCCTATGCCGACGATTTGGTGAGCAATACCAACGCTTTTATCGGCCAATACTGTGCCGCCAAGGGCGAGGACTGGGAGAACATCTCCCTGGCTGACCTGGAACAGACCCTGCGTGCAGAGGTGGGCGACCTCTACACCTTCTCCCGCACCAGCGAAACCCGGACGATCCCGGATGATCCGGAGACCGAGGCGGATGAAAGCGGGACGGAGATCTGGTACATCTATACCATCGTCTACCAGGGCGAGGCCCACTTTGCCGATGAGATCTTCCATCTCACGGATGAACAGAAGGAGCTGGCCGAGGACTATGCCCAAAACCTCAGCCTGTTCCTCGGGGACGGGATGTTCCAGTCCGCCTCCGGAACCGTGATCCCCTCCCTGGGCAGCGTCCGTTTTACAGACGGTGCGGTGGAGGTGGTCTACTTCAATCAATACGATGAACGGTATGCCAACGAGCCCTATGGCACCGACAACATCGGCGGTTATGGCTGTGGGCCCACCTCCATGTCCATTGTGGTGTCATCCCTGACCGGCGACATCGTTGACCCCATTGAGATGGCTGAATGGTCCTATAAAAACGGATACTGGTGCAGCAAAAGCGGTTCCTACCATGCGCTGATCCCCGCCGCCGCCAAGGCATGGGGCCTTCCAGTGGAAGGATGCACGGCGTCAGAGCCCCAGAGGATCGTGGACGCGCTCGGCGAGGGCAAGCTGGTGGTGGCGCTCATGACCAAGGGGCATTTCACCAGTTCCGGCCACTTCATCGTCCTGCGGGGCGTGGAGAATGAGCAGATCCTGGTGGCTGACCCCGCAAGCACCTCCCGCAGCCAGAAGGCGTGGGACCTGTCCATTATTTTGAATGAGGCCAGCAAGAATGCGGCGGCCGGCGGCCCCTTCTGGATCATTGGGTAAAACGAAGGCAGGTGCGAAACGAATGGGGATCGCACCTGCCTGTTTTTAATCTGAGGAAAGGATATGGTCTTCCTGGATCAGCAGGATGTCCGACCGTCCCTGAGCCTGCTCCATCATGCGCTGAGTAAAGCCGCTTTTGGAGAACAGCCCATAGATGACCTGGTAGGACGGAAAGGCGGCCTGCAGCTCCGCTGATTGTTTTACCTTCTCCTCCAGCGCGTAGTAGACCGGAGCATCCACCGGCTTGCTGTGGTATTTGCACTCGCCCGCAAAGAGACGCTTCCGCTGGTGGTCTACCGCCATCACGTCGATTTGGGTGTCACTGTTCACATCGTTCAGCCAGTAGGAACCGATCCGGGAAGGGGTAAAGTCCAGTTCTCCAGCGCGGCAGAGCGAGGCGAAAATATCCTTGCACACATCCTCATAGGCAAAGGCCACGAATTTCTGTACGAAATCCTTTTCTAGTTCATCCAAAACGATCTGCTGGTTATCCAGTTCCAGTTCCCCTTTGTAGGGGTAGACATATCGGAACCAGAACCGCACAAAATTATCAGCGATGAAATAGAGGCCCTTTCTGGACTTCTCCGGATTTTTTTCTGTGATGGGCGTGTCCTTCACCAAAAAGCCCAGCTCGATCAGGGTGGAGAGATAGGGCGTCAGAGCGGAAGACTCCAGGCCCAGCGCGCCGGCCAGCCTGCCCAGCTTATGGTTCCCATCCGCAATCACACGGATGATGGAGAAGTAGTTGGTCGCGGACTGCACTTCGTCCTTCAGCAAAAAGTTTGGCTCCTCATAGAGAAAGCCGTTTTTGGAGAGAATCACATGCCGGATCTGTGTCAGAAGATCCCCATCAGGTGGGAAAAACTCCAGGTACTTCGGCACCCCACCGGTAACCGCGTACTGCGCCACCGCCCGCTCGAAGGGCTGCGGCTGGGCGGCGTGGATATCTGTGAAGGTGAGGGCCGACAGGCGAATCTGCGCGGTGCGCCGGCCATAGAGCGGACTATCATAGGACAGGGCGTGCTTTCGCATCATCCCGATCAACGAGCCGCAGAGGATCAGCATCACATTGCTGTCCTTCAGAAATTCGTCCCACGCATTCTGCAGAATCGAGGGGAAGGCCGGATTGGTCTTGACCAAGTAGGGAAATTCGTCCAGGACCAACACTTTCTTTTCCTCCGGCCGGTACCGGGTGACCTCCTGAAACAAATCCAGCCAGTCAGAAAAGGCCACCCGGTTGAGGGTGGGATTACCCGTGGCGCGGGAGATCACGCCGGCCAGCCGTTTCATGCTTTGAGACTCCACTTCCTCTGTGGCGAGGAAATAGATGGCGGTCTTGCCCTTGATAAACTCCTTAATCAGCGTCGTCTTGCCCACTCGTCGGCGGCCATACAGCACGACAAAGCCGCCGGGGCGCTGGTATTCCTGTTCCAGTACCTCCAGCTCCTTGCGGCGTCCGATAAATTCCATGAGAAAGCCCACCTCCATTTATGATAATCTGTATTATGATAATCCAATTTATATTATATTCGGTGGGCGTACAAAGTCAAGTTCCATAGCGGCGGTTTCCTCTGTTTTTCATATGACCAATTTGGGGCCGGTAGACTACCACCTTAGCCCGGCGGCCCCGTCACCAGACCTCAGCAGCCCGTCATTTTCCGCCGTCTTTTCGGCATCACCTCGTGGTATTCTTAACGACATATGGACGACCTGCTTTGGCGACAGGCCTATTTACCTTCACACCAAAATAGCAGAACAGCGCCGTCCCGGCTCTACCAGGGCGGCGCTGCTGTTATATTGCAAAAGATTTAGTCCTCGACTTCTACATGGAGCTGGCCGGCGATTTCTTCCACCGACATCCCGTTTTTCATTGCCAGGTTGACGATTTGCTGGATCTTCTGCTTTTTCGTCTTGCGAGGCGGCTTTGGGGCCAGGATCTCCGCTTTCTTTTCCTCCAGAGACTTGATGCGGTCCTGTGTTGCAGTGATCTTCGCATCATATTCTGCCACAACAGACGCCTTCTTCGACTCCAGCTCTTTGATGGCCTGATTTAGCTTTGCGATTCTTTCGTCCACCCCAGCCGCTCTCTCTTGTGGGGTACGGCGCGCGCGCTTATTCTCAGACTCTGCCATGTTATGATCACCTGTCCTTTGTGTATAAGGTAAATTGAACTACGTGGAAATGGTAACACATAGGATATCAAAAATCAAGAGTACAATTCCACGCAGCTGTATCAGACTTCTTCATTTTTCATGTATACCGATCCGCATAGCAGATTGAAATTAACGTCTACACACTGAACAAAATTACCTCTATCTTCGACGGGGTAATTTTTTATTTCTCGAAGAAGCAGGTAAATAGATCGTTGGCTTCAATGCAGATGTTTGAATCTGGTATCTTACATACGCTAAGTCCTGTTGTAATATAGCGTACGCTTTTCGCTGAGAGGTTCGTGCGGAACTCTCGCGATACCAATATATGATAAGAATGATGACGAGAACAATCGCGGTGCCAAATGCCAATATAAGTATTTGGGATAATTCGGTATTATTGGCTATTCCACCAAGTAACGCGCTTACAAGCGTCAGTAGTATATGAGCTATGCCCATTCTATCTTCCTTAAGTTGACCTAACTCTAGTTCGCAGCATTTTGATAGATACTCAACGCCATCTATGTTGTATAAACCAAACTTTGGATGCTTCAGCAAGTTTTCCAATATTTTAATTCGCTTATACACATCATCCACACTCTGATAATCGGAAAGAGCCTTTTGAATCTCTTTATTGTTACAATACACGCGTTGGATAAACAACGCAAAAAACAATAAGTATGGAAGCATAAAAACGGCACCTATTTGTGTCTCGCGCAAAATGGCAGACAGTACAACACCAGATGCCGAAAGTATGACTAGGATGCTAAAAAGAGTTTCCAGTTTATCAGATCCCTTGAAGTATTTGGCATGAAGTTCTTTATTTAAACACTGATTCAAATACTTCTGATAAAAGGCTTCAAACATATGTACCTCCTTGCAGATTATAAGCGGGAACAGAACTCAATGGCTAATATTGGAATAGTCATAAATCATTGGACACCATACGATATTTCCAATGTGAGAGTATTATACAATGATGTCGCCTGCCTTATCTGGCAGCTATCCGCATTTATGTTTGAATTTACAAATTGTTTACAAAATTGCTGAGCACTTTTTCTTTTGAGCGGTGCGTAATAAAGCGACGGAATAAATGAGGAAGTTCCAGTCAAGGGAAAAGTTCATACAGTATCTTCGATCTTCTGAAGGACTGCTGGGGAAACTGGCGGAACGCCGTTTTTATTCCCCGTGAGGCCTGCTGCCCCTGTACCAACTGACGGCTGGGCTGCCTGCGCTATATGGACTGCCAAATCTCCGTCATACCCTGACTGGTCAGCTAATTCGTATGTCGTATGAAGGAGATGAAACAGAGCATGAAACGGATCAACATCAAATGCCCCTACTGCGGCTCCCGGGCATACCTGCGGCCATCCTCCATGGTCTATGGTGATCATACAGATGACGCGGGGGCCAAGCTCTATGTATGCGCCCGGTATCCCGCCTGCGACGCCTATGTGGCGGCCCACAAGGACACCCTGCTGCCCATGGGCACGCTGGCGGACCGGAACCTGCGCCGCAAGCGCATGGAGGCGCACTCCGCCCTGAACCAGCTGATTGGAAGCGGCATCATGACGCGGAAACAGGCGTACCGCTGGCTCCAGCTCCAACTTGGCTTGCCGGAATCTGAGGCACATATCGCCAAATTCTCTGAGCTGCGATGCCAGAAAGTGATCGAATTGTGCCGTGCCCTCTCCCGGGCGCAGGCCCGGGCGGCCTGACCACGATCCAAGCTGAGAGAGGTGAAAACCGCAATGAAAAACTGGATGCAGATGAACGATGTACAGAGGGCGTTGGTGGAGGAGAACCTGTCTCTGGTGGGCCAGACCATCGCCCGGCATATCCGGTACAACGAGGATATCTGCGGCATGGGCGCGGATGACCTATACCAGGAGGGCTGCTGGGCGCTCTGCCACGCCGCGATGACCTATGACCAGACGGGGCGTGGAACCCCGTTTTCCGCCTACGCCCGGCCCGTGATCCGCAACCACCTGCTGGACCACTGCCGGCGTGTACTGAGCCAGCGGGAACATCTGCCCACCGTAGCCCTGGAGGTCCCGGTCAGCGAGGATATCCCTCCCCCGAAGGCTTGGCTTCGGGATGTGAATGGACAAGAGGTGTGGGACGCACAAATCCTTGTGGATCAGCTGCTGGAGCACGGCAGGCGCACCTGCACCGGCGTGGCCAGGCTGGGTGTGGAGGCGCTGGCACTGAAGGTCAAGGGCTATACCGGGGCCGATATCGCCAGGATGTATCACACCAAGCCCAACCATGTAGGAGCGTGGATCTCCCGGGCGGCAGAGAAACTGCGTGGAGATGCAGCCTTCGCCGCGCTGCTGGATCGTGAGGCACAGCCTAAAGCGGCTGGTTTCTGAGGCCAAACCAAGGATGAACAGATACATAGGAGGATGACCATGATGAACACGCGAAGACGAACACTTTACACGGCGGTGGGGCATTTTCGGAGCGTCACGACCAAGGACGGGGCCTATCCCGTGGTGCTGGTAAACCGCCAGGAATACCAGATGGACCCCCAGGAGATGACCGTTTGGAGTATCCTGAATTGGAGGCTCGTGGACGCCCAGGGCGTGGAGGAGCACTACGAGCCCATGTTCCAGGCGCTGAGACTGGAGGAACGCCGTACATTGGAGCACTGCCTGGACCGTCTGGTGACCAGGGGCCTGGTGGCCGCCGGGCGTGGTGAGACTGACTTTGAGGCTCTGTACGATCTGCTCAGCGGTCTGTACGTGGTGCCCATCTCGGAGAGCCTGCCCCTGCGTACCGTTACTTTCCTCAAAATGCTCCTGCTGGACGGCGTGCCTTTCGCCCGGGCGAAGCAGATTTTTCATAAAGTCCGGCTGTCTGAGGGCGAAGCCCGGGTGATGGCCTTGGCAAGGCAGGCGCTGCTCTCCACAGCGGAGCTGATCCGCTGCGTGGATTTGGGCGTCACGGACGTCTCCAGTGATGACAAGGTGATGGACGCCCTTTACAACGACACAGACGCCACCAGCGACAACATGGGGGATCTGATGCGGGCCTCTCAAAGCCGGGAGCCGGTTACGCTGTCTGTTGCCAACCTGTGTCTGCATAAGCAGATCATCTTCGAGCGGGTGTAGGGTATGGATAGGCTTGCGTTTCAGGAGTGGCCCGCCGTGCTGCGGCGCCGGTGGATTCTCACCGGCGCCGCTGGTGTCGTGTTTCTGCTGGTGGGTCTCGCTGTATTTTTCGCTCTTGGGGATCGTATTCTTTTGATTCTCAGCGGGATGCTGACGCTCTGTACCCTCCTGCATTGCGTGGAGTATTACCATACGATCCGATGCCGCCGCTATCAGGCGATAGAAGCCATCTGCGTGGATCTTGGCCGTCCCGGCATCGGTCGGCGCAGGAAAATCCGGCTGCTTTTACAGGAGGGCGGGGAGATCACGGTGACCTTAGATAAGCGGATGGATCTGCGGATCGGGCACCAATACCGGATCTTCTGCCGTTTGGACCGTACCCCGCCTCATGGCGGGGCTGATCTCCAATGCCTGCCGGCGGGAGATTCGATCCTCGCGCTGGAGGATCTCGGAGAATCACGCGCTGATTTCGCCATAGAAGATAAGGAGGAACCGAAACATGACCTATAAACCATGCACCGCGGCGCAGTATCGGATCATGGGGTATCTGCGTGAGACCTTTGAGACCTCTCTGTGTCTCATCTACCCGTCCCGGCCCAACGCCATGGTCCTGGAAGACCAGTTTGGAGAAAAACTTGAGTTCTTCTTCCGTGACGGAAAGATCCTGGAGCATTCGCTCATGCCGCCTGCAGATCCTGCGTCTGTTGATCTCTTCCGCCGGTGCCTGGACTTCCAGTTCCCCGTGCCCAGTCAAAAGACGTTTTCCGCACGAATTGCCCTCTGGTCCACCGGCGCCTTTCCGCTGACTTACCAGCAGGCCTTGGACCTTCCCGACGACCTGTTCCGGCACTATCTAAAGACACAGCCGCTGACAAAAGAGGAAGTGCGGGATCTTGCCGCACGCGGCTCAGTGACCGAGCCGGATTTTTGGTCCATGCAGCTGTGGCGGCTGGACGGGCACACGGAGGACTGTATGCTATGCGGCCCCTGGGATGACGGGGGCGGAACATACGGGATCTTATTCCTCCCCCAGCCAGGCCAGCAGGCGGAAGAACTTCATTTCTACGTTACATGAGCCTTTCACAGCGGGGGCCACCTGTATATGTCCATATTGCGAAACAGGCCGCAGCAGCCAAGCCCGCCCTGTTTTACTCCAAATTCCATAGAGGGAAAAAGGCCGGGGGAAGTGCATTTTTGCAGCACTTCCCCCGGCGGCTTTATGGAGATGTTTGACCAGAACAATGGGGCGGTCGCCCTTATTGATCTTCACCAAGGTGAGCAATTTCCCAACACATCCCGGGCCGCCGGAGCCGATGCGTGCCCTGCGCCCGGAGTTCACAATTTCTGAGAAGGAGCAAATTATGAGCAGATTTATAGAAGTTGAGTCGAACCTGATCAATGTAGATCACATCGTCAGTGTCCAACAGCATAGGAACTATACCTTGAGCATCTTCCTCGACAATGGCAAAGTAATCAAGGCCGACTACGCCTGTGAACGTGTCCTGGAGGCCATAGCGGGCCGGGACTTTATCGTGGGCACGGTACCCTGCGAGGGAGTCTGCGTCGCCATCAACAGCGAGGAGGGGACGCAGTTCTATCCCGTGCGCCAGCTTGCCCTCACCGGGGACGGCGAGGTGCGGCCCCTGAGCGTCCAGTTTGATCGGATTGAGTTCTTTGACGATTGGCCTGGTTATGGCGGAATGACGCATCCGCAGCCTCCCTCTGAGGAAACAGGCCCTTGACGGGAGGGTGGGTTTCCTGCGGGCGCTCAGGACAAGAGAGGGACGCATGTGGGGGCACTCACAGGTACTTTGACCACTGGCTGGGGTACCACGGTTGGATATCTACTTGCCAGCCTCGACCTCTTTGATCAGCTTGCGCATATCCTCCAATACATCACGGGCATTGCGCCCTTCATATCCGTTGACACAAGTGGTCTGCGATTCCCGCAGATTCACTTAGAGCGCGTTGCTGGAACCTGGTGTGAGAGAAAGTGGGACTAACCGTTCTCTTACGATCTGCTTGAGCGGCATCGTGAAAACACCAGGCATCGTCATTTCCAGCTCGTTTAAGACGGCCTCCGCCTGTGCCTTCAATGTGGAATCCACGCGCGTTGTTCAGATGGCGTCACCCGGCATACAGGGCGCCTTCCTTTCTTGGAGATATTCCATGTGCGTTACCAATGCAGCGGGACAAACAGAACCCCCATTTCTCCGCATCCAATCAGCTTGTGAAAAAATTACGGAGGAACCTATTTGGCGCTGACTGCTCCAGTCAGCGCCGTTTCCTTTTAGGTTCCCTGACAGGAGATGTTGAAATGAAGAAGCACAAGAAAATCCTACCACTATGCCTGCTCACACTGCTGCTGACTGTGCTGCTTTCAGTTCCGGCCTCCGCTGCTGGAGGCTATTCTGACGTACCGCCGGGCTCCGCCTGCTATGAGGCAGTGACCTACTTGGCCGAGCGGGGGATCACATCCGGCACTGGCGGAAACTGCTATTCACCCGATGACCTGATCACGGTGCGCCAGTGGGCAGTTATGCTTTGTCGGGCGTACCTCCCGGATACCCTGCCGACCGCATCCTACGAATCACTGGGCGACGCCTGCGTCCGCCAGTGCTACCGGGAGGGCTGGGTCACGGAATCGGCTGTGATGAGCCGGGACTCCAGGATATGCTGGGGCGCCCTGCTGCAAAGTGCCTTTGCGGCGGCTAATATCCCGGTCTATGACTATTCGCTGTACCCTGGGGGCTCCACACTCTCAGCCTACGACAATGTTCTGCGGCTTGGAGAGGAGCTCGGCCTGTACGGGCTGGACAGCAACGCCCTGGATCTGATGACCCGGGGAGATGCGGCCCAGGTGCTGTACCAGCTTTTGACCAACGAATACGAGGTAGCAGCGCCGCCGTTGGCTACGGCGGCGTTTTTATATAACAAGGAGGAGGCCGACCTCAATCCCTATCTGGTGGAAATTCAAAAGATCCCGGCTTCGATTCTGGAAACTTTTGAGCAGAAGGGCTGGAAGTACGTCATTGATTTTGACTACCTGTGGGAGTTCAGCCAGGAGCGGGGGATGTCATGCATCGGAGTGGCCTCATACAGTACCCGGGAGATCTATGTGTCTGACCCGTCTGCCACCATCCATGAGTTCGGCCACTTCCTGGACTGGACGCTGGGTTTCCCGACATACCACGAGGAGCTATACGAGGCGGAGGCCCAGTCTGCGGCCGATACCGTCCTGCGGGACTACTCAGCCACCAACAGCCATGAGTATTTCGCCGACTGCTTCGCGTTCTGGGTCCGCAATCGTGATCACAAAGAACAGATGGAGCTGCTGAAGGAGGCGGCTCCGGAGACATACGCATATTTTGCTGGGCTGGAATCCGGCGGGTGGTCCGCCGTCATGATGGTAGCTTGACCCGCTCCCATTATTTGAAACCGGCGGGTCACGGCTACGCCGCAGACCGGCACTCTTTGGCTGACAGGCTACGAAACCATTCATAAGCGCTATGGGTACTTTTTGTGAGGCATATATCCAAGCATAGAAATGAAGGAGGTTCTTTTTATGAGTACAAATACATATTCGATTTTTGATTTCCTGAAAAATTGCGGCGGAAACTGGCGGAATACGCTCTACATCCCCTGCGGCGTCTGCATCCATCCCTGCAGGTCCAAACAGCGCGGCGCCCTGGTGACCGCGGACAGCTATGGCCGGCCCCAAGCCATTTCTGTGGTACGGTATGAGGCCATCACCGGGCAGCGGATTGATCCGGACGAATGCGTCGGAACCCTTCGGCAGTATGCCTTTGACGCGGTTTTCCGGGAGTTCGCGTTTTGGGAATGTGAGCAAGTGGGAGATTGCCTTCTCTGCCGCTTGGACAGCGAAATTTCGGCCGGGCCGGTACAGCAGAAATCGGAGGAGGATTTGGAAACGCCTGCACCTGCTGTAGGCGTGGAAAGGCCATCAAAACGGTGCTTTGCACCCAAACTCAAGGAGTCTCCCAAGTAAGCGCCTCAGTACAGCCGGACGCGCTGCACAGGAAAGGGGCACCACATCGGCCCAGGCCGTCAGCGTCTCGCGTGACGCCGGAGCGGCCTTCCCTTAGAGCCGCCAATCCTCTAAGATCGGGATTGTCTTACTACTCCCTCCGTGCTATAATGGAGCCGACTTTACGGGAAGGGCAGGCATACGGGTGATGGAAGATACAAAAAAGCAGAGTGACCAGGAACTTATCCCACCTCCGGGGCAGTCCGCCGGCTCTCCGGCTGAGGAGCCGGATCTTCATCTGATTGATTTCTGGGAGTTGTTATCGGAATTGCGGATCTGATGAAACATCCGAACTTGGATAGGAGCGGGACACCGACGATGGCTCTCCTAAGTTCGATGCAGAGGATCTCAGAGAACTGTTCCAGGAGTTGTCCGAAGAGATCTTATCCACTATCGCCGTGATGGATGAAGGAGAATTGGAGACTGCATATAATTCAGAGTGCTAAGATCGCAAGGGCCGCCCACACAATGAAGTGTGGGCGGCCCTTTTGTCGTTTGTGGTGCTAGCGGCAATAATAGGCGTGCTGGTAAATTGCCAGCACGCCTATTGTTGACCGTTTAAGCTCTCTTTAGAACAATAACGTATCGTGTTAAAATGTGTTATCGTCATCACTGCGTTCTCTGATGCTGTCATTTTTAACAGAAATAATGTAATCCGCCCTCACACGAAAGGTCGTTAGATAGTGTAATCGTTCAAATTAGGATAAGGGCCTTGCTCTATGCTTGCAAACCATTGATATTACTGAGTTTTCACAGATCCTTTAATGATACTCCGACCAAGAAATAGAAATCCGAACTTGATCTTCCCAGTGGGAGACGGGTTCGGTTTTCTGCTTTTTACCGAGAGCCTGGATTTGACGCGGTGAGCGAAAAGGGCGGGCCTTCCTCGAATGAAAAGGGGAAGGCCCGCCTTTTTTCGAGCAGATTGCACACGACCGGCGGCCTGACGGTGCCCTGCACAGAAAGGCAACCTCGTTGAAAGAAAATCTGCAAAGGGATGGCAGCAGCCAGAGCCAAACTTTCCTTGTCCGGAATGGTTTGTTTTTGTCGCATTCCTTGTCGCATTCCAGAAAAAAATATGTTATAATATAGAATAAATTCAATGGCTGCGACAAATCTTTTTGGGACGAATGGGAATGATACTGGGAGGGAATTGGCATGGATTTGATTTCCAATGTTTTTTATCGAACCCATTTTGATGTCTATCCGGCTGGAGAAGACCAGAATGTCTTTGGAGAAATAACGAAATATATTATAGGGTGGTGCAAATATAAAGCAAAATTATATGGCATAACCCTGGATTGGGATTGGAGGCAATTTAAACAATACGGTTCTTTCGATGGCAATAGGATGAAGGCGTACAGCACCCAGTTTGTGGACAAGGAACGGAATGCCACATACTGGGCCGCCAAAGTGTATGAGATTGGCAAAAGCGATGGATTTGCTGACCGGACCTGGGTCAGTGAATTTGGCATCGAACAGAAAAGTAGCGATTGTGCCACATTTTCCTATACCGTGATGTACGAGGACAGGCAGGGGTACTATGGCAGGCTGCAGCCTGCACCCATGGCCAATGTCCCCAGTATTGTGAAATACTTATTGACGGATAAATGGGTTGTGTGCAAATCCGGAAACCAGGTGCTGGGCCTGCATGCGCATGAAATTGCTTCGGGTGAAATGGAATGCCTTTTCGATGCACTGCAGGATGAAGCCCGCGAATGCCCTGTGATTTACCTTGCTGCAAATCGAAATGGAGAACACCTGTTGGACTGCGAAGAACTGGCACAGCTTCTGGTGGGAAATGCCAAGGTGTTTTACAGCAAGTTTCCCCTTTCGAGTCAGGAATTCAGCAAGGCGGTGGGGAAAGAGTTCCGGTGCCCGGAAGGGGGCCTGCGAATTTATCAGCCCCACATCCACTGGGAAAACAGCGATGAGCCATACCGCCATATCTTTTTTACAGAAGAAAAAATATCGGAAATAGGCAAAGAGGAACTCTTTTTGATCCTGCGGCGGGCCATTTGCGAAAACATACAGTACTATACTTCCAAGCAACTTTTTCGGTACGACGACTGTATTTCTCTCTACGATGTACTCCGGCAGAAGAAAACCCGGAAGCTGGCAGCGCAGGCAGCCGACTACGAATTCTTGTTCAATGACGAGGCCCGGCAGCTCTGTGTAGCCAAGGCGGAGCTTGAAAAGGTGAAATTTGAATTGCAGAAAGCCATCGATAATTTCACCCAGGAAAAACAAAAAAATCAGTCGCTGAAAGATTCTCTTGGGGAGACTGCGCAGCTGCGCCAATCTCTTGCTACACTGCAGCAGATGCAGGATCAGCTTGCCGCCATGCAGACCCTGCCCCAGACAGCTGAAGAAACCGTCCGGATCTTTTTGCTGGTTCACCCGGACAAAATCGACTTCTCTGAACGCGGCTGGGATTCCTTGAAAGAGTGCGCTGCTTCCAGCGATCTGTTGTGGGAAGTGCTGTTTGATATGGCAACGATTCTTCGGGATTTGTATCTTTCAAATACAAGCCTTGATATGGTTCGTGAATTCCAGCAAAAAAGCAGGTTTTCGCTGGCGCTTACCGAAGGACATGAGACCAGGAAAAACAAGGCGATGATGAAACTGCGAGAAGATACTTATCACGGGGATGCCATTAACATTGAACCCCATGTTTCCTGTGGGAATTTCCGGGGAGATAAATCCAAATCCCTTCGAGTGTACTATAGCTTCCATCCCAATAGCCAAAAAATCATTGTTGGATGCTGCGGTGAGCACCTGACCAATTACAGCACAAAAAAATTCAAGTGATGCAGCAAGGAGTAGGGAATTTCTTGTCTGCTGCAAACTATGGGATGTAGCCGCTGCCAAAATATTTCGGCTACTCGACAGCTCAGCCCGGCGATTATCGGTCAAGTCCGGTCGGCACTAACACTAAATTTGCGAAAAATACTTGACATCGCCTGATTTTTTAAAATTTACATTGTGCTGAGAGAAAGACTTTACGGATATTTAGTAATAAGTAGATAAAGGGCGGGCCTTTAATTAAAGGCCCGCCCTTTATCATGATTCTTGTGAGAGTAGTTGCTGAAGAAATTGAAAATCAATTTCTCCACTTACCACATCATAAAAAAATGGATCTATTCTAACATCAGTCTCGGAATTGATGATAAAGGTTTCGGTAGCGGACGAGCTGTTACTGGTCTTTGTAAAAACCTCAACGCGAAATCGATATCCCATATACCCCAAAGACGGTTTTCTTGGTTTAATTTCGATAGAACTTAGGTTATCAATAATATGAGTGATGTCATCAGTTGAGGTTATCTCTGTTCCTTTCCCCTGGGTGCCATCGAATATATGAATGGAAACAACTTCGGTTTTGTCAATATCGAGCAGTTTTTTGGGAGAGTTAAACCAGATAATGAATGAAAGGAGACACAAAAGCAGGAGAAATAAGAGAACTAACCAGATACGTTTTATTTGAAATTTCATTTTACTACTGCTGTGTTAAAAGAGCCTAAGCCGGAAGTGGCCAAATCGTATGCGAATGCGTTGTAATCGATATATCGATAACCAGCCTCCCACCCATCAACAATTTTAATTATCGGGTACTCGGTGTTATTGGTCTTATAGATGCTGTACCCAGCGACAGTTACAGAGTGTCCACCATAATATCCGCGAAGAATATTCATGATGACCGGACGGTTTGAGTCAATTTCGTCCCGGACTTCATTGTCGAACGACCAAATATAAATCCCATTGCAAGTGGAATCGTACCCGTAATGGTCAAACGCATCAAGCAAGATATTATTTATCTTTGTCGGAAATGTACCATCTGTATCATTATAACCGTAGTCCTCTGCAATATCTTCAACTACATTGTAGATGCTATTGATGGTTCCAGTAATTCCAGTCTTGTTTTGTTGTGTTTTCCAGTAATAAAGCACTTTGCTAATGGCAACAAGGGAGCAGTTATTTGCAGATTTACCACTAACGGTGCTCATTGTGGAGGTATTCAATATAAGTGATTTGCCAGAGTCAGAGACGGTTGGGGTTCCCCCATACCGGTCTTTAAGATATGTTGTGACATTTTTTATTCCACCATATCCATAAGCATCATCATCGGTGCCATCATAGTGGGAAGAACCAAGAAGACTCACATTAAAGTCAGGTTCCTCCAAGCTCTCCACGATATTTAGGTTTGTCTCAGATACCTGATCAAGTAAATTTTCACTTAGGTTAAACGCAAAAGCGGCTTTTTCTGTTTTATATTGTTCAAATTCGGAGGAACTAATCTCATAACCATCAATGGTAAAATAGCTATTTCCGTTCTTATAGTATATTTCTCCATTTGAGAAGCAGTATACCTTGTCCTGGGCATTCAAGGAGCCACCATTGTAAAAAATATTAACTAATGGCGTCTTGCTATGTTTGCCAAGGACAATAAATCCTTGCTCAGAACCTACGGTGAAATTAAATCCCAAATTGCTGACGATATCGTTTGCATCATACATTTCGATTGGGCTACTTAAGACAATGTCGTTATAGTCAGTATCTTTATGATTTGCGATTATAGCATATTTAGCAAGCTGCTCATAATCAACATCATTAAAGAACACACCATATTGATCATCCACATTTTCGAGGAGATCAAATTCCGTTGCATCAAGTAAGTTGCAGAGGTAATTTACGTCCTCGTTATAAGAGCAAGTGAAGTCAGTTGAGTCAATAAATACATCCCTTGCAATAATTGTTCCATCAAGATGGAAACTATCTCCAGAAATCGTGACACTTCCTTTTGGAGCATAGATAATACCGATATATGTTCCATCTTCTACATCAAGATAAATATTACCGTTCATAGAATAGATGACACCAAGGCCTCCCTGGTTTTCGAACAATGATGTTTCAATGTCAATGTCATCTACTGCAATTATAGTGTTATTTACTGATGTAGATGGAGAAAGAACTGAAATATTCGATATAGACAGCAGATTGTCCAACACCGTATCATTTTCTGAGTGTAGACTATATGATGAGGTAATTTCTGTGTCAGTGTTGAGATTTGCAATTAACCCATCGTTATACTTGGGGAGTTGAGCGACAGTTTCTACAGAAATATCAGGAGACAGTGAAACTTCAAATGAGTCATCACTACTCACCAAAATATTAGGAAGGAGAATATTACGAACTTCAGTTGTGGTTAATTCTTGGAAATGGTTCAGTTGTTGCTGAATTGCCTCATTTTCGGGAACGATCTCATTTGTAGTCGCAGCATTGGCAGATACAGGGGTTAACAGAAGTACACAGAGGGCTAAACAGATAACCTTTTTCATAATCATTGCTCCTTTCCTTATTTCTGCTGCTAATTGCAACCTCTTTTGTTTATTATAGCACATATACTGTATATATACAAGCCATCATTTGGTAAATCAAAACAACTACTTTAAGGATTTGAAAATAAAAATTGATAGATGTGGTGTTTGCTGAAATAGCGATACTGCCAGCGGACAAGTAAAACTATGAAAACAAAGGGCTGCAGACCGGCTACGAGCCGGATCGTGATCGCCTGATCTGGGGTAACTGGGACATCCACTGTGGCCAGGGCCTGGATGTGCTACTCCCAGATCGGATCGATGGCGGCACATGGCAGGTTGTCTCCTTTGAGTATAATGATGAGGGATGGTATATGCCTAGATATCCTGGTGTGTTCCCAGTGGGCCTGTGGGCCAGGGAGAGCAAGGACGGTTTAAAGGTAAGCCGACGACTATGACTTTATCGTAATCGCCACGCCGCCCGCCCTGGGCGTGTTGACGGTGAACGCCTTTACCTGTGCCACTAATATACTGATCCCCACCACGGCCGGGATCTTTACCACGGCCGGGATCTCCCAGCTCAATGAGACGGTTACCAGCGTCCAGAAGTATTGCAATCCTGGCGTAAAGATCCGGGGCATTCTCTTTACCCGGTTTAATCCCAGGGCCAACATCAGTCGGGAGATCAAGGAGCTTGCGGAGCAGCTGAGCGAGTACATCTCGGTACCGATCTATAAGCCCCACATTCGTTCTGCGGTGGCCCTGGAGGAGGCCCAGGCGAACCGGGCCGATATATTTGACTATACCGGGAAGTCTGCCGTGGCAGAGGATTACAGGGCCTTTATCGATGAAGAGTACTTGCTACCCTGAAAAGTGAAATTGCAACGTAGATGCAAGTGTTACTTGCCTCCATGTAAACCGCAAGCGGTTTACATGGAACTAAAGACGCTCTACAATAGGAGCGAAAGGGGTGATTAACCAATGTAATTAAAGAACAGTTAGAAATTGGATCTGTAGTGCACTAAGAAAGGAGCAAAATTTTATGAAATTGAAGAAAATTGCTGGCCTTATGATGGCATGCGTGATGGCTGTTAGCTGCCTCGCAGTTTCTGCGTCTGCGGCGGAGCTGGAAGAGCAGGCTATGTCCATTGAAGGGAGCGAAAATGTTTATGTGGTGGGTGGCGTAGCTACCCTGAGAAGCGAAGAAATTGGGAGCATTGATGACTTGCTTCCCATTGAGGAAGGCATTATGCCGCTGGCCAAAGGTGAGCTTAGTGCTGGCAAGGGATACACTTATGGGTCTGTGTCGATTAGTGCGGGGCAGAAGATTACAATTAGTGGTTCCTATACCCCTACTAATGCAAAACTGCAGGTTGGCTACGTGAATTCCAGCGGTACGGTGACCTATGTTACCCTGACCGGTGGGAGCGGATCTCACACCTTCTCTGTTAATAAGACAGGTACGTATCAGATCTATGTGGGCAATCCCTCCAGCTACGATGTGGAGTTTGATGTTTCTTATATCGTGACTTAAAACTCGTCTAATAGAGAGAACGGAGGTTCCTTAGGCGTTATTTGCCTGGGGAACCTCCGTTGTATATAAGAAT